>Ga0209475_10000113_pt1 | contig 246390 bp, 177 predicted proteins | sample tdDd471_FD_187128 | JGI IMG/M metagenome (GOLD analysis project Ga0209475, IMG submission 187128) | Marine sediment microbial communities from the Atlantic coast under amendment with organic carbon and nitrate - tdDd47.1 (SPAdes)... | ecosystem: Environmental > Aquatic > Marine > Coastal >... | reverse complement strand
GAAATCCACCATATGGGCCTTAAAATCCAGATTGAAATAGAACCAGCTGGTCAGGGCGATATTCAGTCCCACGCCGGCATAGTACCCGGTGTTGAGATCTCCCCCAATCTTGACACTGTTCTTCAGCCCCGTGGCGCTCACCTCTGTGCTGAAACCCCAGTACCATCCCAGTCCAAAAGAGAGATAAGGGGCTGTGGTGGAGCCAAATTTGCCAGGCAGAAAGTCATAGCGCCCGCCCATGCTGAACAGGGCCATGGACTCACTCTCAAGCACTTCTCGCGTAGACTCAGAAACCATGGCACTCATGCCCACGCCCCCAATGGCCATCTCCAAAAACCACTGACCGCTCAGACGTGAAAAAAAGTGCATATCCCCGCCACCGCCAACATCATCAATAAGCACCTCATTGAGCCCGTCTGTGGTGCTGAATCCGCCGCCGCCCTGATTGGCCTTCCACAGGCCGCCGCGAAATCCCAGACCCCGCGAACGCGAGAGGCCTTGGCCCATGACAGAACCGGCTGTCAGGGCCAGAAGTATAAAACCTATTTTAAAACGTTGCGCCATGTGCTTCCTGTATTATTTATTTGCCGGGCTTAAAGCTGCCCCAGCGAAAGAGCAGCCCAAAACCCATTTCAAATCCCGAGTTCCGATGCCCGGGATCCAGATTCACCAGATGATATTTAAAATCCAAGTTGAGCCCCACAAAGCTGGCCATCATAAAATCAAAACCGGCACACCCATAAAGTCCGGGCACCAGCTTGCCGCCAATGGAGATTTCCGCATCCTCTCTGTCATCCCAGACATGCACGTCGCTGAGCCAATACGGGCCGCCGCCGGCCCCTACATAGGGCTGAATGGCCAGGCTGTTTTCCAGATCAATGAGATGATGACGCAGTCCCAAAGTGAAAGGCGTCATCAATTGAACATCCACCTCATCCTCATGAAAAACACGGGAGGATGTCTTCACATCACCAATGCTGCCGATGCTGAATTCCAGGAAATTTCGCTTAGACAGACGCGAATACACCACCAGCCAGGTCCCGCCGCGACCCACATCCACACTGCGCTCCCCCTCACCTGTGGACACGGCCACCAGCTCTCCGCTTCCAGGCCAGAACGCCCCCCTGAAAATCATACCCGTTTTCCGGCCCTGGGCCCAGAGTCCCGTGCCCATGACAAGCACAGCAAAAAAAACAACAAAACGATTCAATTGACGCATGGTGTCACTCCTTGTTTGAATGGATTCTTTTTCTGTTCACTACCTATTCAAGCAAGAGTGATGCCAGAGAAATTTTGCATCTTAAGTAATTGATTTCTTTTGCTTTAAATAAAATAACCAGAAAACAAACAATCCTTCTGGTCACAGGAAATGCGGAAATGTTCCGCGGAGTTTCATGGCGCGCCGAGAGTGAATGGACGCAGCCTATCGATGTCCATCGAGTCCTGCGGAATTACCATCTAAACTCTCTGTTCTGATTCTGCTATGCTGCGGGTATTGGCAGGCCATGCATTCTTAAAAACGAGAGCTTGTCCCAGTACCCCCTTTGAAAGACAATTTTGCCATTTTGAACATGAAAAAAACCACACCCTCTGAGGCCCAAAGGGTCTTTCCACTCAAGAATGGCCCACTCTCCATCTTCAAAAATATTCTCAATGATGCAGGTCATCTCCGCCTGTGAAAATTCTGTGGAGAACATTGCTTCAATTGATTTTCTGCCTTTAACCGGCTGGGCGGCAACCTGGTGATTGACTGCATCGTCCGCGTAAAATTCAGCAATTTTAGCAGCATCCCCCTGGTTAAAGGCATCGACCCATTGCAGGATCAACTCTTTTGCTCTCAAGCTATTGAGCCTCCAAATAAGCAGATCCGAACATTATACGGCGCCTTCTCCATTAAGATGCGTCATCACCTGTTCCAGCGCCGGATGATAGGCCTTGGGCAGCCCCTTGAAGGCCGTGGCCGTCTGTTTTTTCAAAGGCAGTGCATCGTCCAATCCCGCCATTGCCTTCTTTATATTTTCAAGATAGCTGTCCAGCTTGGCCAAAACGCGATCGATGACCTCTGTCGCCTCCGTATCCGCCAGAAAGCTGGCCGCAGCCGTACGGTCAAAGTCATGCGCCACAAGGGCCTCAAAACAGAGGCCGCGGAAATACTCGGTGATGGTGCCACGGTCGCGGTCGCCCAGCAATTTGGCGGTCTGTGTGATGGCGGATCGCGAGAATGCAAACTGCCTGAGCGCGGCCAGCACCTGTTGGTCCAGCGTTTGAAACGATGCTGCCAAAGGTTGCGGCGCCGTGGAGAGATCAAGCCCCAGATCCTCAACCTGAACAAGCAAACGATTCTGACCTACAGCCAGCATAGCCGCTCGGCGCACCGTGTTCTCCAGTTCACGAATATTGCCGGGCCAGCCGTAGCCCGCCATGATAGCCATGGCCGCATCGGAGACCCTGATCTTTGTGGCCGATGCATGTTTCTCCAGAAAATGCGCCACCAGCACCGGCAGATCTCCGCTTCGCTCTCGCAGCGGCGGCAGCTTCAGCGTCATGCCGTTGAGGCGATAGAAGAGGTCGGCGCGGAAACGGCCCGCATCCACCTCATCCTTGAGGTCACGATTGCTGGCCGCCAGAATGCGCACATTGCAACGCTGCGTCTTCTCGCCGCCCACGCGTTCAAACGTGCCCTCCTGGAGCACGCGCAGCAGACGCGCCTGAAAGGCCGGCGCTGTCTCCGTGATCTCGTCTAAAAAGAGCGTGCCGCCGTCTGCCAGTTCAAAGCGGCCCTTGCGGCGCGCCTGCGCCCCGGTAAACGCCCCTTTTTCATGGCCAAAGAGTTCGCTCTCCAGCAGATTTTCAGAGAGCGCCCCGCAGTTGACAGCCACAAAGGGCGCACGGCTGCGTCCGCTGTTTCTGTGAATGGCCCGGGCCACCAGCTCCTTGCCCGTGCCCGTCTCTCCCTGAACAATCACCGGCAGATCTCCGGCCGCCACTGTGTCGATCAGTGCCAGCACGGCCTTCAGCGGACTCTTGGAACTATGAATCAGACCGCCGTAGGACCGGTTGACCACAGCCTCCGGCGCGCGATACACCTCCAGGTCGCGCAGGCGCTTCTCCAGCTCCGTCACTTTGGCCCGGGCTGCACTCAGGGTTTCGGTATGTACTGCCGCAGTGCTGCGATTTTCTTCTTTGAGGCCGGCCATCTCACGCTCTGCAAGGGCCAGGGCCTCGCGCGTCGTTTCGAGTCTATTCTGATACGCCACGCTCTCCACCAACCAGTGCTGACGATGCCGCTGCTGGGCCATAATGGACAGTACCGTCCCACTCAATACCAGGGCCAGCCACGCATCGGCCACAGGCATCAGGCGATGCATGGCCGTGAGCACGACAAGACCCAGCACAGCAGAGAGCACACAGGCCGCACCCACACCGGCCCAGAACCGCCAGCCCTGGATGAAGCGAAACAGCAGACAGGCGACGACGATCGCCATCAAAAAGATCAGGACTGCGGCCAGGGCATTGGGTGGATTCAGCCATCCCCCCTCTAGCATCTGCGCAGCCACGCTCAGATGCACCACACCCGCAGGCACGCTGCGGCCGTCTTGCCACTGGACAATCACCGGCAGCCCCGGCGCCGTAGCCGCCACCAACACCTTCACACCACTGAGGTCGATGCGTCCCGAACTGTCCGCCACAGCCTGAAGCGCCTCCACCATTCCCCAGTGACGCAGGGCGGACATGGGTTGCACCGGCCCCAGATACAGACCGTTGCCAGCGGAGAGTTTCATGGACTTGAGCAGACGCCCATCGCGGCTGAACTGTAACCGGCCTCGATTCAATGTGGCCGTGGTATTCCTTCCCAGGGCCAGACGCGCCATCTCCGCACCCATCGAGAGGCACAGGCTGTCTCCGTACTCCTGGGCCACAGGCACCTTTCGCAGAAATGTGGCCCCGCCAAAATTGGAGAAGCCCTGAGCAGTGGACCGGCGAAAGGGCCCATAGGGCCAAATCGGCTCCGTGCCAACACCTCCGGACATCTCTGAAAAGGCAAAGGCCAGCACCGTGGGCGGGGCCGTACGCATGAACTCGGCCAGATGGCGGTCGCGTTCGGGATGGGCGGGCGTGGCACTGTCCAAAAGCAGGTCGAAGCCGACCACCTGGGCGCCCATCTGCGTCAGGCCGTGGAGCAGATAGCCGTAGTAATCCCTGGAGAGCGGCCAGCCCCCCAGCGCCCGGATATCGGCCTCATCGATGGTGATGAGCAGAAAATCATCGGACAGTGTGGCTTTGGGCGCCACGCGGATGAGCAGGTCATAATTGATCTGGTCCAGATATTGACGGAGCGGCAGGTATTGCAGCATCAGGGCAAGGGCCAATATGCCGCCTGCCAGACCCGTGTGACGGCGGGTCAGTCGAAAATCAGTTTTTAGTATTTGCATGGCAAAAGGTAAAAAACGCGGCCACGGTTAGCAACAACAAAGGTGTTAAACTGGCGATAAATGCACCGCCCTCCAAAAACAGATCTGGAGGGCGGTGCGATGGGGGTCGGACAATGACTTCATTCGGTACAAAAACAGTCAGCGGGGCAATCGTACTGTGAGTCCGGCCATGTACTGGTTCAATCGAACAGATTGCCAGGTTGAGCCGCTTACCGGGAGGTCATAACGCGTGTGGGAATACCCCAGGTCACATTGGGCATATTGTCCGATAGGCACACCCACACCGACAGAGAGCAGATGCCGGTTCTGCCGTAAGGCGGCGTCTCGCAGTGACGATTGATGATGCCTGTACCCGCCGCGCAGCACCAATGCGCCTTTGGGCAGGATGTACTCCACACCCAGACCCAGAGAGAGTACAGCGCGAAAATGATTTTCATCGAAAAAGGCCTCATCTGAGGGCGAAGCATGTGCAGGCAGGTCATAGCGCACAGAGGACCAGTCGGCATAGGCTCCAGAAGCCATCAGCATCAGGTTTCTGTACTGCCAGGCCGCGCCCAGGGAGAGGCGCAGCGGCATAGAGGCGGTATAGTCCAGCACCCGCTGATCGACAATCACGGCACTGTCCCGCAGTGAGATTACCGATCCCTCAGGCGTCACGTAACGCTCGTACAGATGGTTGTAGTCCACGGTCATGGCCACAGGCAGGTCTACGGCCAGGCCCAGTCGAAATTGAGGAGCGACCTGCACCAGCATGCCCAGTTTCAACTGTGTATTGCTGAGCTCATTCCACTGAGAGAGCGAAAAATGATTACCGGTGGTGTCACTGGGAAAGGCCAGATCGATCTCCTCAGGGGTGAGATAGGAGAAGGTGGAAGAAGAGCCGGTAAATCGGGAGAGTGTCATCCCAAGAGAGAATTGTGGGGAGAGTGCCAGCCCAAATCCCAGAGAGAGTGATTTCAAACGGCCCTCTAAAAGGTTGTCGTGCATGGGCAGTCCCTCAGGGGCAAAGACGTGTTCATAGCTTCTGTGATGATCATAACCCAAAGCCACTGTCAGACCATTCAGCACATTGTCGAATCTGTAGGCCGCCCCCACTGTGGAAAAACCAAAGTTGGTGCGTTCATGGCTCTGCCGGTTGCCGTTTTCCGTGGTCTTGCTCCGAATATCCAGCACGCCGGGATGAATGCCCACCTCCGCCCCCTTGAGCAAGGTCAGGGCAGCCGGGTTCCAGAACAGGGCCGAATAATCATCGGCCGCGGCCATGTGGGCCTGTCCCAATGTCTGTGCCCGAATACCACCGCCTCCGCCGGTTTCTGTGACCGCGGTCAGGGCCGTGGGCAGCTGGGCTGAAGCCAGGGAGATACAAAACAGAACAACAACACCAATGCACTTGCTCATGAAGCCTCCTCTTTGTCATGTTATGAAAATACAATGCGAAGAAAGGTCTCTCATGGGAGAGAGAAGCGGCCCGCCCGGTCCCGGGGAGGCCGGGCAGGCCAGTGAAGCGTTGGAGGGAAAACTTGGATCAATTGGGCAGCCTGAGTGTCAGACCGGCCATGATTTTATCAATTTTGATGGACTCTGCCGTGCCGCCCGGCGTCAGCGCATCGCTGGAGAAGCGGTCGTAGTTGGTGCGGGTGAAACCGATATCGATGGTGGTCATGGCATCCAAACGCAGCCCCAAACCGGCGCTGAGCGTCTTTCTGTCCAGGGCGGTATCGGCGTCTTTCAACGGCGAGGGATTGACATGATAGCCGCCGCGCAGCATGAAACCGGAGCCGGGCATGCGCAGCTCACCGCCCACGCCCCAGGCCAGCGTGGGCCTGAAGTCTGTGTTGAAGAAGCGATTGTCCGCCAGTAAGTCGCCGTAATCCCCGGTCATGGCCACTTCATCGGGCACGCCGAACTCCACACTGGACCAGTCGCAGTACTTCACAGACGCGGAGAGCACCAGCGCCCGCAGGTTGAAGGCGGCACCGCCTGAGAACTGTGCAGGAAAACGCACATCGTACATCCACTCACCACTCTCCAGGTCTGACCAGGACTCGTCGCCATTATCAAAAACGATGACATCCTCTGCGGACCAGCCCTCTTCCACCCGCACTGTGGTGGGCAGGTCCACGGCCACGCCGATGCGGATATCGGGATTGAGCATCAGCATGGCGCCCAGCTTTGTGCCCCAGCCGCTGTAGTCTGTATCGATGGTCTCATATGATTCATAGGCGTCAATGTCCGCGGGGTACATATTATAGAGCCCGTCCACGTCATCCTGATAAAAGGAAAGGTCATACTGCGAACTGCCCGTGTATCGGCTGAAGGTCACACCCAGTGCAAGATTGGGCGAGACCAATGCGCCCAGACCAATAGACAGGGCGCCCATGCCGCCCCGATTGTTCACCTCTTCGGTTTGCTGCACATCACGGTCAAAGTCATAGTCTGCAGAGGCGCCGTTGTCATCATCCAGCTCAAACCAGAGACCGTTGCTCGCCGTGTTGAATCCGGAGAAATAGAGAAAATCATCAAAGTCCTTGACGCGATGATAGCCCACGGCCAGGCCCATGCCGCCGCGCACCGCAGGAAATTTGTAGGCAAATGCCGCAGAGGAAAACGCCGAAGTATTCTCGTTGGACTTCTCTGTATTCTCCTGGAATGTGGCTTCATTCTCGAACTGCATCAACCGGAATCCGCCGCCCACCGAGCTGTGTTTCAACAGCGCCAGACCGGCCGGGTTATAAAACAGGGCGGAAAAATCGTCGGACACGCCCTCAAAAGCCCGTCCCATGGAGAGGGCGCGCACACCGGCGCCGTCACCGTTTTCAAGTATATTGACGGCCTCGCCCGGGGTCTGCGCCATGGCCAGGCATGCGCCCAGCAGCAATAGTGTTGTCATCAGCCGTTTCATGATTGCCTCCTTACCATCCATTCAATGTAATAATTCGATGTTTTCTGTGTTCACGCCCGATGCTAACGCCGCTTGCTGGACGATTTTGAGCGTGACGACGACCGGCTCGAACTGCGGGAAGACCCTGAAGACGACCGGCTCCGCGAAGACGAACGCGACACCGAACGGCCCGATGAACTGGACCGGCTCTTCGACTTGCCGCGTGACACCGACGACTTGGCCGATGTGCTGCGGCTCCTGCTCTTCGACTTGCTGCGCGACACAGACGACTTGCTCGACCGCGCACTCCCCCTGGACTTACTGTTTGATCTGCTGGACGATTTGCTCACCGTTCCGGACCGCTGCCGCGAAGAAGAACGGCTCCGGCTGACCGCGCTTTTATTCTTAGAACTGGACCGATTGGAGGAGCGACTCACGCGGCTCCGGCTGGAAGAGCGTCCACTGGATGTGGCCCGCTGGCGGCTCCCGCTGCGCCGGTTCGTCTTACCCACGCTGGAACGCGTGCTCCCGCTGCTGCGCCTGCGATCGGCGCTGCGCGTCACCGCAGTATTGTTCCGATTGCGCCGACTCGTCTGCTTGCCGACCCTGCTCTCCCCGCTGCGCCGAGACGCTGTTCGATTATCAGAGCGCCGCGTGAGATTGGGATTATCTTCCAGACGACTGCTACGCCGACGTCCCGTCAACGCGGAGCGATCATTCACAGCCAGCCGTGAACGGCCGCCGCTGCTGCTGAGGCTACTGCGACGTGTCAACCCGCGATCACGCCGTGTAAAGGAGCGCCTGTTAAAATGCCGCGCTTCATTGAACCCATAGCTATAATGCACGTAGGGGTAATAATGATAGACCTCATAGGGCATCCACGCCCAGGCCGTGTGAAAGCAGTGATGATGTCTGTAGCGCCATGACCCGCTGTAATAGGGATAGTAATGATAATCCCAGGGATCCATCCAATAGGGACGATGCCAGCTATAGCGCGCATAGCTGTAGGGACTCCAATACGGCCAGACCCTGTCATAGTAGCCATAGTCCCAGGGATCGGGATCCCAGAGCACCACCTGCACGTCCACCTCATCGTCATCCTCTTCTTCATATTGGAAACCAACACCCTCATCCTCGGTTGCCGACGCCTCCCAATCCGCTTCTGCTGATTCTTCCCAACCCTGCGCTTCATCGACCGCCACAGCTTCGGCACGGCGCACCGTGGCAAAGCTGGTATAACATCCCCCGGCCAGCATACTCATTGCTGTCACCACCAGGGCCATTAATAAAAATCGTTTTGTCATGATAAACCTCCGTGTTCTCTGTTTTCACCGGGATAGAGAGACAAAGGCCATGCCAAAACATGGACTGCGATAATTTTGATTGTTTTCATTGGGTTTACGTATGGTCAAGAAAAGAAAAGAGGGGGATGTCTTGCCTCGATTGTAAACGTTGTTTACAGTTGAAAGTAAACAGTGTTTACAGTTCAGGGATGAAGCTGGTAGCGGTCCAGCTTCTTGTGCAGCCCCGGACGACTGAGCCCCAGCCGCTCCGCCGCCTTCAGGATATTGCCGCCGGTATGCTCAAGGGCTTCGGCAATGAGCCGTCGTTCCAACGCCTCCACCTGGACTTTCAGCGAGGCGTCTTCACCCGCTGGGCCCACCATTACGGGGCGCAGAAAACGGGGGCTGAGATGGCTGCGGCCCAGCGTCTCGCCGTCCTCAGCCAGGGTGACGGCGCGCTCCAGCTCATTCTCCAATTCACGGATGTTGCCCGGCCACGGCGCGGCCTTGAGCTGGCCCATGAACTCGTCATTGATGCCTGGAATTTTCTTGTTCATTTTATCAGCGAACACGGCGGCAAAGTGATGCGCCAGATCAAGAACATCCTCACCCCGTTCACGCAGCGGGGGAATATGGATGGGAAAGACATTGAGGCGATAAAAGAGGTCCTCACGGAAACGACCGGCGGCCACCTCATCCTCCAGATTGCGATTGGTGGCAGCCATAACACGTACATCAATCTTCCGATCGACCTGGCCGCCCACGGGCTTGATTTCGCCCTCCTGCAGCACGCGCAAAAGCCGGAGCTGCATGGCGGGACTGGTGTCGCCTATCTCATCGAGAAACACCGTGCCGCCGTGGGCCACTTCAAAGAGGCCCTTTTTATCGGCAATGGCCCCTGTAAAGGCACCCTTGACATGGCCGAACAATTCACTCTCCAGCAGTGAGTCGGGCAGGGCGCCGCAATTCTGAGCCACGAAAATAAGGTCTTTCCGGGAAGACGCCGCGTGCACGGCCCGGGCCAGGCGTTCCTTGCCCGTACCGGTCTCGCCGGTGATCATCACCGTGGTATCCGTATTCAATATTTTTGAGGCCAGCTTGAAGACGGTACTCATGGCCGGGCTGCGGCCAATCATCGATTCAAAGGAGGCCGAAGACGTCTGATTCTGTTTGAGCACACGGTTCTCGTCGTTCAGCCGGGCATTGGCGCTCTGCAGTTCAGCCAGGAGCCGCCGGTTCTCCCGCTCCAGCCAGTGCCGCTCCGCCGCCTGGGTGACGATGAGCAGCAGTTGATCCGGCTCCCAGGGCTTGGAGACATAATAAAAAATCTGCCCTTCATTCACAGCCGATATGGAGGCGTGCACATCGGCGTAAGCCGTGATCAGAATGCGCACGGCATCGGGCCGGAGATTCAAAGACTGGGCCAGCATCTGCACGCCGGTCATCACCGGCATGCGCTGGTCCGTGAGAATCACGGCCACATCATGGCCCTCAAGAACCGACAGCGCCTCCTCGCCGTTGCACGCACGCAGCACGGTAAACGACGGCTTGAACAGCCTTTCCAGGGCGTTGAGCACCTCGGGCTGATCATCGACAATGAGTAGGGTGGGCTTGTCCTGTTTGGACATCATGGCGATTCCTGTATCAATTCCTGTGCTATTAATATAACTGCCTGCAAATGCCATTGCAACAGGCAATGCGATCAATTACTTCGATACACCGCCGGCCCCGACAATCCCCGTACGGGCCGATGGCATGGGCCCGCTCTTGCCTTATAGAAAGAGACGGTGACCTTTTTCAAAAAGGTCACCGTCTGATCCATTGCAGAACCATTGCGCCATGCTGCCAGGCCGGACTGTGCTTGCCCAACGGGCTGCCATGCCAGACAGTACGGTCGTGAATCGATATCACGCTGAAGAAGCCACACCCCCCAGTGGCACGCCACATACAACCCCACGTCCCCGGCACCTTGAAAGTGCCGGGGACTTTATAGTAATATTCCGAACAACAATCCAAGCATAGTAATAAAAAATAAATAATTTTTCTTGACTTCTCAAGTTCCGTTCGCTATTTTCAATCATACCCCCCCAATATATAATATAAAGAGCCGCTTCATGAAACGCTGCACTCTCCTCCTGCTCCTGGCCCTGCTGGCCGGTTGCGCCAACAACAAAGACCCAGTCAAACCAGAGCCAAACCCAGAACCACTCCCTGCGCCCGCATACACCTTCATCTACGGCGACACATTAAACGCCACAGCCCAATGCCCCCAGATCGACATTCCCTGGCCCAGCCTGGCAAACTCGCCGTGGCCCATGGCCATGGTCAACCAGCAGGGGCTGAGCCGCGCGCCCTGGCCGCTGCTCACAACGGGAGAATTGATCTGGAGCGTGCCACCGGTTCATGAAGCCACGGGATATGGGGCCATTGAATGGGGGCTCTCAGTAGGACCTCAGGGCCAGATCTACACCAATGAGGGCTGGAAAGCCCATCGCGCCCACTCCCATGACGGTGACCTGCTCTGGCAGCTCGGCGCCCCTTACGAACCCAGCACAGGCTCATCCATCGGTGCAGACGGCACGCTCTACTGCGGCTCCTATCATGGCCTGCTGGCCGTCAATCCCGATGGCTCAATAAAATGGGTTTTCAAGGAAGACACGTATTTTAACGGTGTACGCCCCCTGATTGGCGTAGATGGTACAATCTACGCACGGGCAGTGAAAGAATATTTGACCTTGTACGCTATCTCGTCAGAAGGCCAAGAAATCTGGTCTACTGCGGTAGATCGTCCCGCATATTGCGTCACCGCCTCCCCAGACGGAAGCGTACTCTACGCCCAGGGTGACGGCGGCCACCTCCTCGCCCTCAACGCCGCAACCGGCGCGGAACTCTGGCGGTTTCCGCTTGGATTAAGAGGATTTGGGCACGCGGCTGTAGACAATTCAGGCAACCTCTATGTCTGCCGCGCCGTTCAGGACACACTCAGAGAACTGGTCTCTCTCTCACCCACCGGCCAGGAACGCTGGTGCTACCGCGTCCCCCATTCGTACCAAAATTGGGACCAAGGGCTGTTGGGGCCAACCATTGCTTATAACGGCTATATCTACGCCGTCATGCTGGAAGGCGGCGTCATTGCCCTGGATTATGAAGGAAAACTGCGTTGGTGCCTTCATACACCAACACAATGGTTCTGGCCCCCATTCACGGACAGCGCAGGAGACATCCTCCTCCTCTGCCAAATCAGGGACCATATATTCAAAGTCTCTGAGTCTGGGCATCTCATTCGGGCATACCAGTTGCGCCACGACTATCAGCTGGCCGACTTCCCGTCCATGATGCCCAGCGGCCTCTCCCATGACGGCTGCTTTCTCGCCGCAGCCGGAAAGCGCATCCTCAAAATCCAATAACCCATGGCCTGGAGTTTACAATGTTTAAAAACGTATCCTGTGCGCGCTCCTCACATTGATCTTTATAATAATCAACCCGCTTCAAAGCCAAACACGGTTTGCCGGCGAACTGGGATTTGACTGCACGGGTTTTGAACCCAGCCAAACAGTCAACTTACGCATAACGCCCTTGGCTGGTAAAACGCGCTGGGACAAAGATAATGCCTTCGCTAAAGCGTTACCCACGAATATCTTCCCAGGTACAACGAGGCCTCTCTCAAATGCCACAATTGGGTGGGACGCCCCTGACGATGACAATTCACTGGGCCACATTCCCTACGGAAAATACGCGGTTGAACTCTCTATTCAGGGGGTCGACTCTTCACGAATCACCTTTTCTCTCGACCTCAGATCCGCCAACTGGATTCATGGGATGAGTGGCGGTTCTGATATTATTTTCCGCTATGAACGGGATACTATTCATGTCGGCAACAATGTTGAAGTCAAGGGTTACAAATTAAGCTACCGCCTTGATGGCGGCTCTCAAACCTATACCACGGCCTCTTCGTTCAATGTTTGGAGTATGTGGGGCGCCTCCCAGGACAAAATCAATCTATTCGTCCCGGTCACGTTCTTTTCAAACACCGCCGGCGCCACAGTCACCTTTACCATGCCTAAAACCGCCAACTGGGGATGGAACACCCCCCATACTTTTGAAGCTGTACAGCAGTTCACAGCAAGTGGAGTAACATACACTTTCACCCAGTGGAGCGACGGCATCACCACGCGGCAGCGCAACCTCACCATTGACGACTCTCACAGCGCCTACGCCTTCACCGCCCAATATGCTGTACTTCCTCTCTCCGTCACTCTTTCCGGCCCCTCCACACTCAACGCCAACCAAATCGGCACATTCACGACCAATGTCACCGGTGGCGTGCCGCCTCTGGACTACAAATGGTACCGCATGGAGCTGGGAGATGACGACAGAGACAACAAAAAGAAACCCGGCACGCGCCGTCCACCCGTTGGCGTGTGAGTGCATCAAAGTTATTTTGACGGCAGCTCCACCGCCACCAGCGCAGGCGTGGCCCCGGGGTTCAAAATGAAAGTGGTGGTCACTGACGACGACAACACCGTGCGAGAAGCCGTAAAAACCGTCTCTATTGGCCGCGCGCTTTTAGCATAAAAAACCCAGGCCGCTGAAAACGCTGCTGTGCCGCTTCGCTTCGCCCTCTCTCCCGCCTTTCCCAACCCCTTCAACCCAGTCACAACAATTCCCTTTGAAACCGCATCAGACGCCAGGGTGACTCTGGAGATTTTCGACGCCCGCGGCACGCGCATGGCCACGCTGGTCAACACTGCGCTTCCCGCAGGCCGCCACACCCGCCAGTGGAACGCCAGAGACAAAAACGGACAGCCTATGGCCGCAGGCGTCTATCTCTGCCGCTACACCGCCCGGCCCGCAGGCGACACTCCGGCCGTCACCGCCGTGGAAAAAATCATGCTGCTCAAATAGCACCCAACCCCGGGTGTGGCGCGCCACACCCGGAAACACCCCCATCAGCGCGCCAGTTCGGCATTTTACGAAAGGTAGAAATCACAGATGACCGGTGATCTGCCATTCTGCGAAAGGTAGAAGTCACAGATGACCAGTGGTTTGCCATTTTGTGAGAGGTAGAAATCGCAAACGGGCAATGGTTTGTCATTTTGCGAAAAGTAGAAATCACAGATGACCAGTGATTTGCCGTTTTGCGAAAGGTAGAAGTCACAGATGACCCGTGGTTTGCCGTTTTGCGAGAGGTAAAAATCGCAAACGGGCAATGGTTTGCCATTTTACGAAAGGTAGAAACCGCAGGTGGCCAGTGATTTGTCGTTTTGCAAGAGGTAAAATCGCAGACGACCTGTGATCTGCCATTTTATAAAGGGTGGACATCGCCGCGCCCCACCTATTTAAAGCCCAACGCGCCAACGGCCCTGCCAAAGCGAACTAGGATCCCCGATACAAGCACTCGGGGATGACGGCTTCATTGGGGCGGGTACACGCCCCGACGCCCCATAACATTTTCCGTACGGGCCGATGGCATGGGCCCGCTCTTGCCCAACGGGCCGAAAGGCCCGACTGCGCGGGGGTCACAGTCAACGCCGCCAAATGCGACGCGCCCGACCAGGGGCCGGCGTAGAAACGACACGCCTCGTGCCGCGCTCCTTAGCGGGACGGGCCGAGAGAAACGCAACCGTCGGGGGAAGTGTGGGGGTGTGCCCAACGGCAGAGACGACCGCACCCGACCACCCCGTTTCACCGCGCAAAAGGCTTTTTCCCCATGCGGGGACTCGGTTGCTCCTTTTTGGCCTTCAAAAAGGACGATCTCGCTCTGGCTCTTGTTCTGGCTCTTTCTCTGGCTCTACCGTAACGAACCAAGATCCCCGATACAAGCACTCGGGGATGACGGCTTCATTGGGGCGGGTACACGCCCCGACGCCCCATAACATTTTCCGTAGGGGCCGATGGCGTCGGCCCGCTCTTGCCCCACGGGCTGACAAGCCCGACCGCGCGGGGGGCAAACCCATAAAAAAACGGGCCCGCAAAGGCCCGTTGAAAAAAAACAGCGGTGTAAAAATATTACATGCCGAAGCCGCTCTGCTCTTTGTACCCGGCAGGAATCTTAAAGGTACCGGCAGGCGCCTTGCCCTTCTTGATCTCCAGCACCTCGGTGTAAGACTTCATGGAGGAACCCATCACCTTCATCTCCACCTCGGTGCGCACCACCACGCCCTTGATCTTCTTCATCTCCTTGGTAACCTCTTTCATCTTGTCCTTGAGGCCGGGAAACATGACCATGGCAGCGGTCATATGCTGGCGGTAGGCGTCGGCATCCATGTCCGTGTCCTTGGTGGCGTACATGATCTGCGTCAAGGGGCCCATCACGGTTTTCAGCGTGAACTTGTATCCCTTACAGTTCCACTTACCCACTTTTCTCTTCTCACCCGTGGGCTCCACACTGACTTCCGATTTCATCAGGCCGCGCATCATAGCGGCCATGCCCCCGGCTTCCTCTTCATCGCCTTCACCCATGCCAAAATCCATGGGCATCTCTGTGTAGGTCTTCTCAGTATGATCAATGGCAATAATTTTCTTGTTCTTCAAATCTGTGATGACTGTTGCACCCTCATCGACCGTGGCAATGGCGTCTTTGGTGAACCAAAGCGTCTGGATGACATCTGTGGCCGGCTCGGTCTGACCCATCATCTTGGTTTCATCGGTGTGTGATTTCTGCTTGATCATAAAATTCTGCGCCATCACCGGCTGCAGCGCCACCAACAACACAGTGACTGCTATCACAATTCTTAAAGCTCTTTTCATCTCTCATTTCCTCCGTATATCTTTGTAAGGGGCGTTTACAAAAAGGGGCGGCAGCGCCGCCCCGACAATTTACTGTTCCAACAGCGCTTTTTCCGTGATCGCCACGGTTTCAAGCGTGTGTTTGACCACCTCATCGCGTATCTTCTGCGCCTCGGCCAAAGTCTCTTTCTTAAAGGCCGCATCTTCAATGCCCGGCAGGTTGATGACCACATTAAAGTAGGCGCCTACCGCAGCCGTATGGGCCGTGAGCGCGGCCACACCGCCATCGGACATGGAGTTGGGATTGCCACGTTCCACCACCACGCGGGCAATTTTGGCAGCCTCAAGCGACCGCTTCAACACGCCAAAGGGGATCAGTGTGGCCTCTTTGGTGGCAGATTCGATAGCGGCCAGACGTGCGGCCTTGTCGGTCTCAGACTTCTTGGGCAGACGCATGGCATCCATCACCTTGTTAAAGGCATCGGTGTCGCGGTCTACATCGGCCAGGAAGGCGTCTTTCAAATTCTGACCGATCACGCCGACTTCTTCCATTTCCTGATAAACCGATTCGTGGCCTTTCTTGCCGTGTGTCAACGCGCCCACCATAGAAGAGAGCGCCGAAGACATGGCGCCGCAGAGCGCGGCCACAGAGCCGCCACCAGGGGCGGGGGCGTCTGAGGAGAGCAGCTCCGTGAAGGCGTCCACCTTCATGGAGACCAGCTCGCTGCTGCGCTCCAGCATATAGTCAATGATCTTCTTGTCCGCTTCAAAAGGGTAGAGGTCGGAGAGGCCCATGGAGAGATCGGCAATGTGGATCAGCTCCGCCTCCGGCACGCCCGTGGTGTGCTTCTGGGCCGTGAGATAGTGCAGCCCGGCCATGCGGATGCACTCCAGCGGCAAGAGACCAACCAGCTCGGACCCGGTCACGCGCGTGCCCTTCTCCACGGCCAGCTTGCAGCAGGCGTCAAACACCTCTTGCGGCGGCGTAATCTTGTAATTGGTCAGGTTCATGGAGATCTGGGCGCGGCCAAAATCATCCATATACCAGCCCACGGCCTTGCAATTCTGAAAGAGTCCGGGCACGCGCAGCTTGTTGCCGTCTGCATCTTTGACGATTTTCCCCTTCTCATCACGCTTCAGCCGGCCCTTCTCACGAATGGTAAAGGCGATGTCCTTGGCAATGGCCACGTCGCGGGTGTTGAGATTGATATTATAGGCGATGAGAAACTCCCGGGCGGAGATAGAGGTGGCGCCGGCCGTGGCATTGAACTCAGCAGGGCCGTAGTCGGGCTTCCACTCCGGCTTCTTCAGTTTCTCGGGCAGGGCCTCATACTCGCCGGCACGCACATCGGCCAGATTCACACGCTCGGGGCGTGTGGCGGCATTCTCATAGAGATAGACGGGAATGTTCAACTCATCACCGACACGTTTGCCCAGGCGATGTGCCAGCTCCGCACACTCTTCCATGGTGATGTTGGACACGGGCACAAAGGGGCAGACATCGGTAGCGCCGTGACGGGCGTGCTCCCCGTGATGCTGACGCATATCGATGACTTCAGACGCCTTCTTAATACCCTGAAACGCCGCTTCCACCACATCATCGGGTGTACCGATAAAGGTCACCACGGTGCGGTTGGTATCCTTGCCGGGGTCCACATCCAGCAGCTTCACACCCGATGCGCCTTCAATCGCCTTGGTGATCTGATCAATCTTGGTCATGTCGCGGCCTTCAGAAAAATTGGGCACGCATTCCACGAGTTTCAGCATGGAGCACACTCCTATCGGAAAGATAATTTCACTTAATTGACCTGAAAACAATGGGAAAAGATACAATTTTCAAAATCCAAAAACAAGCACCAACTCGATGGAATGCAGTGAAAGCCTTGACAACCCGCCTCCCCAAGCTTACCTTTAGAGCATATTAGACTTAAACTCTTCAATGAACCGGGAAAATATCATGCGTTTTTCAGTTAAAGCAGCCGGCCTGGCGCTGATCACAATGTCCCTGACACTGGGTTGCGGCAACGTTGCTAAAAGCCCAAATCTACGCGTAGCCGTCTCCATTTTCCCCCTTTACGATCTGGTCCGCCAGGTGGCCGGACCGGAGGTCGACGTTTTGTGCCTCATGCCGCCCGGCGCCAACCCGCACACCTTTACGCCGCGCCCCTCTGACATGGCCCGGCTGGAAGGCGTTGACCTTTTCATTGCCGTCAGTCCCAACTTTGACGGCTGGGCCGCCGACCACCTGCCCCCATCGACGAAACGCCTCTTCCTGGCCGATGTCGATGACCACAGCGATGAATTGGCCCATGAACACGGGCACGATCACGCCCATGGACACGGCGGGGACAACCCCCACATCTGGCTTTCTCTGCACCGGGCAGCGGCTTTGACTGGGCGCATCGCCAAAGGTCTGACAGCCGCAGGCGCACAGATCGACCCCGCTCAAAAGCAACGCTTTTTGACCCAGGTGGATTCATTACACCAGAACTTCAAGGCGCTGTTCAGTGCCGTCGACAATAAATTGTTCTTTCAATGGCATCCTGCCTGGGATTATTTTGCGGCTGATTACGGCCTGCATATCGCCGGTACACTGGAGCAGGGCCATGGGGACACACCTTCTGTACGCGCCATGCAGACCCTGATCAACACGGCAAAAACCCATCGTATTCAAACCGTCGTAGTCGGTCTCAACATCGAGAACCAGGCCGCAGAGGCCCTGGCCCACGAGATCAACGGCGCAGTGCTCCGCCTGGACACCATGGGCAATCCCGATATACCGCAGCGCAGCACTTATCTGAAGCTTATGGCCGATAATGCAGAGAAGCTGGCAAGCGCCCTTAAGGCGCAGTAGAGGAGAAGCCGTATGGAAAATTCGCCGGCCATTGTTTTTAAAAACGCCACCGTCACCTACGGTGATTTTGTGGCGCTGGAACACATCAACCTGAGCATCAAAAAAGGCGAAATGGTCTCTGTTGTCGGACCCAACGGCGGCGGCAAAACCACCTTGCTTCACGCTGTGCTCGGCTTTGTCACGCCGGCATCGGGATCGATACAGGTGCTGGGTCAATCCCCCCAACAAGTACAGCCCACGGGGCGTATCGGCTATCTGCCTCAGGCCAATGCGGTGAATCGACATTTTCCTGTTTCCGCATGGGACGTCATCGCCATGGCCAGGCACAGCAGCCAGCCGTTCGGGCAGCGACTCAACACTGAAGATAAACTAAAAATAAACGCTGCACTGCAAACCGTGGGCATGAGTGATCACCGCCGCCATCACTTCGGCAGCCTCTCCGGCGGACAGCGACAGCGTGTGCTCATCGCCCGCGCCCTGGCCGGCGAACCGGAACTGCTAATTCTGGATGAACCCTCCACGGGACTCGATGCCGTGGCCCAGGATTCCTTCTACCAGCTACTGCAAAAAATCAGAAACCAACGCGGCATCACCATACTTTTGGTCAGCCATGACATTGGCACCGTTTCCGGTTTTGTCGATCAGATTGCCTGTCTCAACCGCCAGCTGCACTACCACGGCAAGGCCAATGACTGCCTCACCGCAGAAATTGTGAAGAAGACCTTTGGCGATCACATGCATGTGCTGGTCCATGACGAGCGTTGCACCACCTGCGGAGACGCCCATGGCTGATATCCTCTCCATGTCTTTCTTCCGCAACGCCCTGATCATGGGCGGCCTGTTGAGCCTGCTCTTTGGGCTGCTCTCCTTCTTTATTGTGATCCGCCGCATGACTTTTCTGGGGGCCGGCATTGCCCACACCGCCTTTGGCGGCGTGGCCCTGGGCGTGCTTCTGGGCGTGCACCCCTTTCTCACTTCCGCGGTGTTCTGTGTACTCTCAGCACTGCTCATCGGCCGGATGGTCAAACGCGAGACCCTGACCTACGACACGGCCATCGGCATTTTCTTTGCGCTGGCCATGGCCCTGGGCGCCATCTTCATTGCCCTGCGCAAGGCCTATACCTTTGATCTCTCAGGCTATCTCTTTGGCAATATTCTCGGCGTCACATCCACCGACCTCTGGCTGACAGCAATCACACTGATGCTCTTTATTCCATTCTATTTTGGATTTTTCCACAAGCTGCTTTTTGCCAGTTTCGATGACCGCGTGGCCTCCACCAGCGGCGTGAAGTCAGATAGACTTGAATCGGCGCTGCTGGTTTTCCTGGCCCTGATCATCGTGGTCTCCATCAAGATGGTGGGCATCATCCTGATCTCCGCCCTGGTGGTACTGCCGGCCAGCTTCGGGCTGTTGATCTCCCGGGACTATCGTACAGTCATCACCGCCTCAATTCTCTTCACGCTGGTGACCATGAGCGGCGGCCTGCTGGCCTCCTATTTTCTCGACTCCCCGGCCGGCGCCACCATGGTAGTGCTGGGCGCACTGCTGTATTTTATAACTTTGCTATTCACTCAATCACGATAGGCGAGACAATGACAACTGGAAAAGTACAGGTTTACACAGGCAACGGCAAGGGCAAAACCACGGCGGCCATGGGCCTCACGCTGCGGGCCACGGGTGCAGGATTCAAGGTCTTCATCGGTCAGTTTGCCAAGGGAGCTGAGTACAGCGAGATCAAGGCCCTCCAGCTGCTGGACGGTGTCCGCGTCGAACAGTTCGGCCGCCACTGTTTTATTATCAACGAACCCGAGGAAGAAGACGTCCGTCTGGCCCGCGATGGTTTGGAGATGGCACGAACGGCTATGAAATCAGGTGAATACGACCTCATCATATTAGATGAGGCCAACATCGCCCTCTTCTACAAACTCTTCAGTGTAGAGACACTGCTGGCTTTCATTGACGAGAAACCGGAGGCCGTTGAACTGATCATCACCGGCCGCTACGCCCCCGAGGCGATCATTGAACGCGCCGACCTGGTCACTGAAATGCGGGAGATCAAGCACTACTACACCCAGGGACTGGAGGCGCGTACGGGTATTGAGAGTTAACCGCTCCATTGGATCTTTATGCTTGTATCAACGTGTAATTGTGATTAAATTATTGCTCTTCAATTTTCTAGCGACCGGAGCATATCATGAGTAAAGCCGACACCAAGGCAGAGCGCAAATCTCCCTTCACCGAAGTTGAACTCTCCTATTTTGAAAATATGATCATGGAGAAGCGCAGAGAAGCGGCAAACGAGATTGACCGATTGCGCGGACGCATTGCCAGCGACAACCATGCCGACCTGGACAACGACTCAGACTACTCCTTTCACCTGGCTGATTCCGCCTCTGTGGCCACAGACCGCGAACATGTTTACCGCATGATCGACAGGCAGGAGCGATTCATCAAATATCTGGACCGGGCTTTGGAGCGCATTAAAAACAAGGTTTACGGCATCTGCCGCGTCACCGGGAAGGCCATTTCCAAAGAACGGCTCGAAGCCATTCCGCATACCGAGCTCTCCATGGAAGGCAAGATGCTGGAGAAGCGCAGTGGAAAAACCATTCCCGGCCCCGATGACCTCCTGATGTAGAGGCCACCACCACACCCAACACAGCGGCTCATTTGCACTGCCCTGCATCGGGCCGCAACAACAGAATCATCCGCCTATGCCCGCCTTGACGATTTGCATCACCGCCGCCTGGCTTGCACTCTCACCGGCCAAGACGGACAGCACCAACCACCCGCCGTGGCCGGCCATGTTCCGGCCCGACCGCTACGATATCCTCATCCCAGACATTGAAGACACCTTCAGCGCCGCCTTCCGTGATATCAATGGAGACGGTTATCCCGATCTCTATCTGGTCTGCTACCGATCGCTGAACCGCCTGCTGATCAACCAGGGCGACGATCTGGGCTTCCGCGATGAAACCGTGGCCTCGGGGCTGGGAGGCAACCTCATGCCCATGGCGGAATACAACGTTGAGCTCAATGCTGCAGTTTTGGACGTGGACAACGATGGCGACGGCGACGTGATCATTGCAGGCCGCGGTCTGACCACACGGCTTTTTTACAATGAAAACAACCTGCGATTCACCCCGGCCGACGACACCGCCCTCAATGAAATCCGCCACCTGAAGACCAGCCAGATCATTGGCGCCGACGTGAACCTCGACGGCCATATCGACCTCTTCTTTGCCGATGAAGAGCTCACCAACCGCCTTTTGCTGAATAACGGTCGGGGACAATTTTTTGACGCCACGCGCCAAAGCGGCCTGGAGTCCTACGCCCGGAGTTTTGGCGCCGCCTTCGGCGACCTGAATAACGACGGCGCCCCGGACCTCTACGTGGCCAACGCCGGCAGCCCGGACGAACTCTATCAAAACCGCGGTGATGGACGCTTCATGCGCAGATATGTCGATATCCCCACCCTGACCGACAGCCTCTCCTCCACGGCCGTCACCCTGGGCGATGTAGACAATGACGGTGATTTGGATTTCTTTGTGGCCGGGCCGGCTGACGGTCCCGGTTTTCTCTGCCGCAACACCATCACCAAAAGCGATACCGTGTGGCATTTCACCAGCACGCCTTTGGGCCAGGGCACAGACAGCTGGGACGGCATGATGGCCGACCTGGATCACAACGGATGGATCGATCTCTTTGTCTCACACCAGGGACCCAACCGGCTCTACGCCAACCACGGTGGACAGTTTTCACAGGTGTGGATAGACTCACTCTCCCCGGATGCAGCCGCCTACAGCATGGGCGCTACTGCCGGTGACTATGATCGCGATGGCGACCTGGACCTCTTCGTTGCCAACCGCGACACCTTCAGCGTCTTCTATCCCAACCCGCTGAACAACCTCGCCTGGCTGGAGGTGCAAGTAGAAGGTGTGCAGTGCAACCGTGACGGCCTTGGCGCCCGTGTCTCACTCTACCGTCCCACGGGCCAATTTGCATCCGGCGACAGGCTTTTCATACGGGAAATTGGCACTGGCGGCGGCTATCTGAGCCGCACACGTTCCTCGGCGCACTTCGGCCTGGGCACGCAGCGCAGCGTGGATATAGCGGTACGTTTTCCTTCGGGGCGAACCGTACACCGCTTGCATGTGACACGGGGTCAACGCGTGATGATCCGAGAATACAGCGGCCTTTCACGCACACTGATTCTCCTCTCCAGAGGCGCTGCCCGGCTGCTCACGCAATTTCAATTCTGGGGCACGCTGCTGCTGATTGCATTCTTTCTGACCGCCACATTCTACCTCATTTCACTGGGACTGAAACGCTATCACTGGAGCCCGCTCACTGCGACAATCACCATGGCCTTCTTCTTTTTCATGGCCTACGGACTCATATTGTCTCTTTCCGGACAGGGACTGATTCGCGTCTTTATCTTGATTGACGCCCTCTCCCTGCTCGTCGGCAGCGCCCTCATTTTACATTTTGAACGCATGCTCAAACTCCGCCGCCAGCGTGACAGAGACCGCGCCGTCCTGGTGGAGTTGACCCATCAGATCGTGGAGATCCGCGATGAGGCCCAACTGATGGAGACCGTGGTCGAGCATCTCACACTGCACTCAGACTTTCAGCGTGTGGCCATCCACTTAAAAGATCAACCCGGTGTCAAGGCCCATCTCGTTGAAAGAGGCTTCCCCGATCTGAAGACATGGCAGCACTGGCCGCTTCTCTTCAACAGCCTCGGTCAGAGCCACTGGGCTTCTGTGCCCTCACGCGGGCCAGAAACCGCCAAGTGGATGTTGGCCATCGGCCGCGGCACAAACCGTTTCGGCCTGATGCTGCTGGGCGGCCGGACACTGAGCGGCAGCCCCACGGCCCAGGACAGACAGCTCTTTGCCTCCATCGCCAGCCAAATGGCCATTGCCCTGGAAAACATCGCCTATATCCAGCAGTCCAATGAGATGATTCAAAAGCTGACAGAAGCCGAGGTTCGGGAGCAGTACCTGGCCGAACTGGAGACCAGCAACCGGTCGCTGGACGAGAAAAACCGGGAACTGCGCCGCCTTTATGACGAGCTGAAGCAGGCGGAAGCCCAGCTCATCCAAACTGAAAAAATGGCCTCACTGGGCCAGTTGGTGGCGGGCATTGCCCATGAATTGAACAACCCCATTGGATTTATTTACGCCAATATCCGCCAGCTAAAAACCTACCTGCAACCCATACAGCAAGCAGCGGCGTCCGCTGTGGATGAGGCCACTGATCTACACGACATTCTTCCCGATCTGGAGGGGCTGATTGAAGACACGGTGCGCGGCAGTCAGGCAGTCAAGGCCGTGGTGGAGAACCTCCGCACCTTTTCACATCTGGATCAGGCCGAGATGACAGACACAGACGTGCATGAAGGCCTGGAAACCAGCCTGATGATCGCCAGGCCGCAGCTCAAAAACCGCATAGAAGTCATCTGTGATTTTCAGGCAGACGCCAAAATTGAGGCCTACCCGGGACAGCTGAACCAGGTCTTCCTCAATCTGATTGTCAACGCCACGCAGGTGATGGAGGATCACGGTCGCATCACACTCTCCACCCGCAACCGTGAGGGCGGCCTTGAGGTCACTGTGGCCGATAATGGCCCCGGCATCCCTGAGTCGGTACAGGCCAAGATTTTTGACCCCTTCTTCTCCACAAAGGACATCGGACAGGGCATGGGATTGGGCCTCTCCATCTCCTACGCCATCATCGAAAAGCATGGCGGCCATATTCATCTGGAGAGCACACTGGGCCAGGGCACCACCTTCACACTCTGGCTGCCCCGCAAACAGGCGTCGCCCACTGTCAAATAAAAAACCGCTGATAACAGCGGTTTTTCCACAAAACATATACCCCAAGCCTCAGGTCTATTTCATCTTCATCATTTTCAAATGGGCGGTGAAACTATCGGCCCTGAAACAGAGTAGATACAGACCTGAAGAAACTTCCATTTGCCGATCATCTCTGCCATCCCAGACGCATTCAAAATAGCCCGGCTGCCCACAGTGCTGCCTCAACTGCCGGATCTCACGGCCCTTCATGTCATAAATTGAGATTGTCACCTCACCGGCCGCGGCCACGGCAAAACGGAATTGCGTTTCTGAGATGAAGGGATTGGGAAAATTGGGATAAAGGCAGAATGCAGTGACCGCCGCTTCATCGACTGCAGTATTGGCCGTCACCTCCACCTTATCCGTCAACACACAGCGATCTGTGCCCCCGGGTCCGGTGACGGTCAGTGTGACCGAATAGCTTCCCGGCGTGGTATAGGTATGCGACGGATGCTGCTCCGTACTGCTCGCTCCATCGCCAAAGTCCCAGTGCCACGCCGTAATCACGCCCGTGGAGTGGTCGGTAAACTGAACTGTCAAGGGGGCCACACCGCTGCTCTCCTGCGGCTGGAATGCCGCCTGGGGGGCGGCGTCCCGAACCACAATCGCATTGACCGTTGTCTGCGTGTCACTCCCACCCGGCCCGGTGACCGTCAGTGAGACTGTATAGCTGCCCCCGGTGGTGTAAACATGGGAAGGATGCTGTGTCGTGCTGCTGCCCCCGTCGCCAAATGACCACAGCCAGCTGCTGATCTCACCCACAGATGAATCGGTGAACTGCACCGCAAGCGGGGCGACGCCTTCAGCCACATCCACACTGAAACGGGCCTGTGGCGGCGGATACTGCACGGTCACGTATGTCATCATCGTACGCGTATCACTGCCCTTGACCCCCGTAACCGTCAAGGAGACGCTATAGTTGCCACCGGCGGTGTAGACATGGGAGGGATGCTGTGCCGTGCTGCTGCCCCCGTCACCGAAAGACCACAGCCAGCTGCCGATCTCACCCACAGAAGCATCGGTAAACTGCACGGTCAGCGGTGCCGGCCCGGCGCAGACATCGGCGCTGAAACGGGCCATGATCTCCTTGAGCTCAACCCCATGCTCAATCGCCTTGAAAGGAATGCGCTCTTTGAAGGCCTGCGCCCCGTTCTGCCAGGCCTCAACCTCCAAATCAAAGACGGCATCACTGGAGACAATAGGGGCAAAGAAGGTGACATCACACTCGGCCCGCTCTCCCGGTGCGGGCGTGACAGACAGCTCACCGCTCTGCATGATCACGTCATTTAAGACCACGCGCCAGCACACGGTGATGGGCGTATCGAAACGGCTGTCATTGAAGACAGTCAGGGTCCGTGTGACCGCTGCGTTCTCTTGGCAAGGCGGCGGCGCCGGGCTGTGGCTGTACTTGTAATAGTCGTAATCAAAAACCGCCACCTGTGAGAGAGAGGCCTTCAGCAGCGCCCGTTCCGAATCTGAGGGCCGCCACCCGCCATAGTCCATTTCAAAAAAATCGGGGTTCCAGTGCCAGGCAAAATCCAGTCGATACGGCCGGATATCCGCCCAGTCCAGAAAGCGCATGGCCCGGGTTTTAATACACATGCGCCGGAGTCGTTCCGGCTCTGGAATCTCACCGCGGCTCCACTCAAACTCACCGTGGCTGACGGGGACGCCAGTGGGTATCCCCTCGGCCAGGGCCTCGTAGATCGACCCCGCCGGGTAGGGGCCGTTGGGAAAGCCAAATTTATAATGCAGCGAGAAGAAATCGGCGTGGCCGCCCAGATCTCCGTCGCCGTCGTAGATGATCGGCCGTGAAGGATCTGCCTCACGCACCGCATCACCCCACTTCCGTATCTGATCATCCCAGAACTTCTGCCCCAGCAGTTTCATCTCATTCTCAACGCTCCAGAGTACAATGGAGGGATGATTTCTGTCCCGCCTGACCCAATTTTTCAGCCAGATGACGCCATTGTTGACATAGCGATCCATTCTGTCGGCAGCCACGCCATAGATGGCCGATTCAGCAATGACCAGCATGCCCGCCTCGTCACAGGCATCAATCATCCAGCTTGGCGGCGGCGCCTGATGAAACCGTATTGTATTGATGTGTACCGCCCGCATAGAATCCAGAAGCGTCGGCCACAGCGCCTCATCAATAAATCCATACTTGTGATAGCGCTTCTCGCTGTGCAGCACAAAGCTGTCGCCCATGATGCGCCACGGCACGCCGTTGAGAAGAAACTGATGCCCGCTCACACCCACCTCGCGAAAGCCAAAGCGCTGCGTTTTTGCGTGTTGAAGTTCTCCGCCCTCAAAGACATTCAGTGTCAGCCGATAGAGGTAAGGATCGTCGGGCCACCAGAGCCGGGCGTCAGACCAGGGGACCTCCCAGAGCAAAGAAGCCGTGTCACCGGGCGCCAGCACAAGGGATTGATCGGGCAGGACGGGTCCGCTGTCCACGGCCCCCCCGACAGTCAAGGTCCTCTCCTCAGAACCGGCATTCGTCACTTCGGCCGTTACGCTCAGCTGCCCATCAGATACCGATGTCATCACAGCCACATCCGAGAGATAACAGGCGGACCGCGCAATCAACGACACGGCATCGGTGATGCCCAGGTCCCAGTACAGGCCGTAAAAGCCATTGGGCCAGTAGACCATTTCTCCGGCAAGCAGGAAACGCCAATCGTCATAGAGAATACGAACGGAGAGCTGATTCTCTGTCGAGGGAACCGTCACCGCATCGGTGATGTCGATCTCAAAAGGCAGGTATCCGCCCTGATGCACGCCCAGGTCCTCCCCATTGACAGAAATGGCCGCCACATAGTTCACCGCCTCAAAATGGATAAATATCCGCTGACCGGCAAAATCCTGAGGGATATCAAACACCCGCAGGTACTCAGATTCGGGCACACCCTCCACAACGGCCAGCGGCCCCTGAATAGAGGGGTCAAAGACAAAGCGGGCATTGGCCGCCGACTTCCACACATAATAACCGGGCACAGCCAGCGTCTGTTGCGGCAGTCCCTCCGGGGTCCACTGCCACTCCCCGTTCAGGCTCTGTACCACCTCCTGAGCCAACACCCTCCCCGGGACCAGGCTGAGCAGCAGGACAGAGGCAAAGGCGATTCTAAGCGCATACAAACAAATTTTCTTACCCATAGAACGTGTTCCCATGGTTTAGAGTAAACATCTGCTCCATTTTACAGAGTTTCAGTATGCAAGTCAAGTGCCAAATTATATTTCACTGATTTTTAGCTTTTCCCTTGATTGCCCGCTGCCATTTTCGTACACTTTTCTACCACTTGAATGATTCCCGTCCTATAAGGAAAGCGATCCCGAACCCATGCAATCACCTTTAAAAAACAGACTGTCCACGCGTGAGCTCTCTCCCTCCCGTTTGGAATACGCCGCCCGCATCAACCGGGTGCTCGATTATATCGACGCCCATCTGGGCGATGCACTGACCCTGCAAACCCTGGCTGATGTGGCCTGTTTCTCCCCTTATCATTTTCACCGCCTCTTTGCCGCACTTACCGGGGAAAGGCTCTTTCAATATATACAGCGATTGCGATTGGAACGGGCCGCCTCATGGCTGGTGGCCCATCCCTTTCGACCTGTCACAGAGATCGCCCTGGACGCCGGCTTCGGCTCGTCTGCAGCCTTTGCCCGCGCTTTCAGAGACGCCTTTGGCTGTTCAGCCACGGCGTGGCGGCAACACAATAGCAATATCGATCAAGACCAAAGCAATGCAGGGAAAGACATAGAGCCCTGTACATGCTATCTTGATGGCGAATCCAATCAACCACCAAGGAGATTTGCCATGAAAGTACAAGCCGAAAATTTTGCCGTCAAACCCCTGGAAGCCATGGAAGTGGCCTATGTCCGGCATATCGGGCCCTACGCAGGAGACGCCGAGCTTTTTCAGGGGCTCTTCGGACGCCTCGCCCATTGGGCGGGTCCCCGGGGCCTCATGGGGCCAGACGCTCAGTGGATCACCATTTATCACGACGATCCCGGCATCACCGATGAAGAGAGCCTGCGCATCAGCGTCTGCCTCACCGTGCCTCTAGAGACAGAGGCCGAAGGCGAAGTGGGACGCATGACCCTGCCCGCAGGACAGTATGCAGTGGGGCGATTCACCCTGGCTTCAGATGAATTTGCCGGTGCGTGGACAGCCATGTGTGCTGACTACCTCCCGGAATCGGGATGGCAGCCCGCAGACGGCACGCCGTTTGAACGCTGCCTCAATGATCCGGCCGACCACCCCGAGCATAAACACATCGTAGAGATCTGCCTCCCTGTGAAACCGCTTTAATTCGAGGCCAACCGATTCATCAGAAGATCACCCATACAGCGCAGTCGCCCTTTTCCACGGCGGTCTGCGCTTTTTTTTACTTCCAACCGCGTCCCAATCTCCCGGACACAGCCATTTATTTGGCTTTGCATGTTCACGCTTCACTGCCTACATTGATACACGACAGACCACAGGTGAAACCCGTTACCAGAAACTCCCGCGTCTCCCAGAAGATCGCGGGATTCACCCTGCACATCGCCGCCCAAATCTCAAATACTGTAATCCTGGAGAATAAACATGAAACTGATCAAGTTCAGCCAAGCCGAGACCTACGAGCCGCAACCCGCCTGGAAACGGGTCAGCTGCTGCAACGAAGAAACCATCTCCATCGAACACTTCACAAAGCCGCCGCACCACGCCTCACCGCTGCACGACCATCCCGCCGCCCAGGTGCTGGTGGTGCTGGAGGGGCGAATCGCCGTGGAGACCGATGAAGAGGGGCGCCTGGAAGCCGGCCCCGGCGATACCCTTTTTATCCCCGGGGGCCAGCCCCATGTCGTCACCAATCTCAACAACAGCCCATCCACGGGTCTGGACATCTTTGTCCCCGGCCGCGACTTTGACTTCTGGCTGAAACAGAAATAACCTGTTTATCCAAATAACAAAGAGGCCGCTCTTGAAACTCATCGATCTCTCACACCCCATTGAACCCGGCATGCCCATCTTTCCAGGCATGGCCCAGCCCACTGTGCGCGACGACTTCACTGTGGCCAGAGACGGATTTGCCGAGAAATACCTGGGCATGCACACACACACCGGCACGCATATCGACGCCCCGGCCCACATGCTGGCCGAGGGTCTCACCCTGGACCGGCTGCCTCTGGAGCAATTCTTTGGACGCGGCGCCGTGTTGGATGTCCGCGGCAGGTCAATCATCGACACGGCCTTTCTCAAAGAGAACGCGTCTCTCATCGTCAAAACCGACTTTCTCCTCTTCTGCACGGGCTGGGATCAAAAATGGGGACATGACGATTACTTTACCGGCTATCCCGCCCTGGACGCCGCCGCCTCGGCCTGGCTGGCCCGGCACACACTTAAGGGCGTGGGTGTGGACGCCATCTCGATTGATGCGGCCGACGTAGAACAATATCGCGTCCACCATCACCTGCTCTCCCAATCGATGATCATCATCGAAAATTGTCTCGGGCTCGAGCGACTCATCGACCAATCCTTTGACTTCTCCTGCCCGCCCCTGCCCCTCACCGGCGCGGACGGATCGCCGGTTCGCGCCGTGGCCCTGATCGACTGAGAGAACAGACCGGGCCGCTGCCTTCAAAGGCGGGGCCCATGACCCTAAACTTAAGAATCAACACACCGATTTTAAATACCCCCCGTCAGGCCACGAATCAACGCCACGAGATCCGCTTCCCCTGAACACGCCTATGATTTCAGGGCTTTACCACGGGTTCTCAAATTTCACAGCCCCGCAGAACCGCTAAAACCCCAGATACCGCCACTTATCCTATTTCGGTTTTACATCACCTCCCCTGTGTCCATATTGCGGGACCTGTGGCGCCTGCCCCATCTCCGGTGCATCGCCCCTCAATTGCCCGATGACTCAAAATCCCATGAGGCCCGCATCATGACGCATTTACAATCCTGGACACTCTCCCTGATTCTATCCCTAGCCACCCTGCCCCTGTGGGCCAATGACACCCAGCCTGTATTGCATGTCACACGCGTCAAAACGGCGCCGGAACTGACCGGAAGGCTGGATGCCCCGCAGTGGCAACAGGCACAGCCCATACAGATTGCCTACGAGGTCAATCCAGGTGAGAATATCCCCGCACGCCAGTCCACAACGGTGTACGTGGTCTATGATGACAAAGCCATCTACTTTGGCTTCGACTGCAAAGACACCCATCCCGATCAGATCCAGGCCAATCTCACAGACCGGGACCAGCTCTTCAGAGACGACTATCTCATCATCGCCCTGGACACCGAGGGCCGCTGCCAAAGGGCCTATGAATTCGCCGTCAACCCCTACGGCATTCAGGCCGACCTTCTGGCCACGCCCCACGGCGAGGATGTCAACTTCAACGCCATCTGGGAATCAGCCGCAGCCATCAACGACGGGGGATGGACCGCAGAGATGCGCATCCCCTATGCCAGTCTGCGCTTTCCCGATACAGAGATACAGAACTGGGCGGTCAACATGATCCGCGTACTGCCCAGAGGCTATCGCTACCGCCTCTCCTGGGCGCCCCAGGACAGAAGCATTCCCGGTTTCCTCAGTGAGTCGGGCCGCATGGAGGGGCTGAGCCACATCAAAAGCAGCGGTGGACTGGAACTCCTGCCCTACGCCATCGGGCAGCAGCAGAGCAGCCTCTCAGACAGGAACGATCCCAACGCCGGGTTAACGCACGATCCCGCAGAGGGACGCGTCGGCCTGGGGCTGCGCTACGCACCCAGCTCCAACCTGGCCATTGGCGCTGTGATCAATCCCGACTTCAGCCAGATTGAGTCCGACGCCGCACAGATCAGCGTCAACACCACCTTTGCCCTGATGTACCCAGAGAAACGCCCCTTCTTCCTGGCGGGCAGAGAGCTCATGCAGACGCCGCTGTACTATTCCCGGTCGATCAATGACCCGCTGGCCGCAGGCCGTGTCATTGGGAAAAGCGGCGCCCTCTCCTACATGCTGCTCAGCGCCTACGACCGGCACACGGCCTTCCTCATTCCCGGAGAGGAGGAGAGCAGTACCATTCCCACAGACAAAACCTCCATGGCCAATATTGGAAGACTCCGTTATGATCTGGGGCATGAATCTCATATTGGCGCCATGGTACTGACCCGGAATCTCTCCGGGGGGCACAATGCTTTGGGCGGATTTGACTGGCGCTATAAATTCTGGCGCAACTGGCTCTTCATGGGCGAAGCCGCCCTCTCACAAACCCATGAGCTGGAGGCGCAGGAGATCTTTGGATCCCGCCGCAAGCTGGGCAGCTCCGGACATACCGCCGGTTTTGACGGCGAACAATTCTCCGGCACCCGCCTGGAGATGATGCTCGCTCGCGTGGGACGCAACTATCGCTTCACAGCCCTGTATAATGACATATCACCCACGTTTCAGGCCTACAACAGCCTTATCTCCAACACCGGACTCCGCCAGTTTTATATGGAAAACGCCTACACCTTCTACCCCAAGAGCCCATGGATAGAGACGGCTTCACTCAGCTGCACGCAACGCGTCAAATACAACCATGGCGGCCGCAGAAAATCCCTTGAACTGAGTCCTCGGGGATTCATCCGAACAAAACGGGAAACCTTTGTCTCCCTGAGCGGCATGCTGCTCCATACCGAACGTTTCAGAGGTGTTGAATTTGACAACCTCCGCCGTGTGCAATGTACAGTCGGGTCACGCCCCTTCTCAAAACTGCACTTCTACATAGGGGGCGATTTTGGCCGTTTCATCTTTCGCAGCGGTGTGCCGCAGCCTGGGAAAGGCTACACGCTTGAATCAGCCATGACGCTGTTGCCCACAGCAAAAATCAACCTCGAGCTCATCTACACCCGGGCCAGACTCAGCCATGCCAAAACAAAACAACGCTTTTACCAAGGGGAAATCTACAGAGCTGTGGGTGTTTATCAATTCTCTGCCAAAGCCTTTATCAGGGCCATTGCCGAGTACAACACCTTCACCGAGGCCTGGAATCTCTACCCGCTCTTCAGCTACAAGGCCAGCGCATTCACCACTTTTTACGCTGGCATCAGCAATGACATGCAGCGCTACGGCACCCCCTTTGGCACAAAAACAACACACCGTCAGTACTTTATAAAACTGCAGTACCTTCTCCAACGCTGATCCCTGCACCCCACCCATCCGTTCTCCCCCCCAAAAAGGCCTCGTCAAGAGGCCTTTTCCTTTTTCACAATTCTTGGGAAACCATGAACTTCCTACTCATTCAGTCGTATAACTCTAATCACAGAGAAGACAACGCCAATATGGAGGCGTCCATCATGAGATGCCGGGAACACATCAATTTAATCACTCTATTTCTTGTCTCGATATTACACTTCAACGCCAATGCCCAGCAACTCTCCTTTGAGCATCTGTCATTGAACCAGGGGCTCTCTCAATCCATTGTCCAGGTGCTGATGAAAGACCACAAAGGCTTTTTATGGATTGGCACAGAAGACGGACTGAATCGATATGACGGTTATGGCTTCCACGTCTTTCAAACCCGGCCCTTTGACAGCACCACCCTCTCCGACGCCAATATCAAAGCCCTGTATCAGGACCGCCTTGGTGATATCTGGGTGGGCACAGCCCTGGGTGGGCTCAACCGTTTCCATAAGGAGAGTATGACATTCTCTTCCTATCGCGTCAATCCCGACAACCCCCACGCCATCTCCTCTGATTTTGTAGGGTCCATTACTGAAGACCGTAACGGCAACATCTGGATATTGGCCGGGAAAGAACAAGGGCAGGTCAACCAGTGGAATCGGCATACTGACACTTTTATACGCTATGGCGATCATGCCGACGACCCCGCCTGCATGACCCATCACATGGCCACGCAGCTCATGGCCGATCAGCAGGGCCAAATCTGGATTGGCACACAGGACGGACTCAACCGATGGGACGACAGCACGCAATCCTTCATTCACTACGGGAAAAAACAGGGGCTCAACCATACATACATTCTCTCGCTGTACGAAACGCCAAACCACCCCGGTGTGCTCTGGATTGGTGCTGTTCATCCGACAAACCCGGAAGACGGCGGACTCTATCGCCTCAACATAGCCAGCGGGGAGATGGTGGCCTTCCCCTATGGCGGCGGCAAAAAGCTGTCGCCTGCCAGCCCGCGCATCATCAGTTTTCATGAGGGCTGCGCCGGTTGTCTCTGGGTGGGCACCCACCGCGGCCTCTCCCGGTATGACGATGAGACGGGACAATTCTCTCACTTCCTTCCCCGGCCCGAATTGCCAGAACATCCCAGCAATGTCATTCTAGAAATTGCCCAGGATTTCCACCGCAACCTCTGGCTCAGAACCCGGGGACAGGGTCTCTATCGTTTTGAAGCCGATAAGAAGACCTTTCAACATTTCATACATACACCAAGCAACCCCAAAAGCCTGAGCCACAACCATATTCTCTCCCTGCTGGAAGATCCCACAGGCATACTCTGGATTGGCACAAACACCGGTGGCCTCAATAAACTGGACCACTTCACTGAGAAGTTTAAGACATTCTCTCACAACCCCGGGCGCCCACAGGGCCTCAGGGACAACATGATTCGCTCAATCTTCCAGGACAGCGCCCATCGACTTTGGATAGGTACGGCCAATGCCGGACTGACACGCTTTGACGCAGGCAGAACGGATCCCGTCCATTTTTCACAGGAAAGCACCGGTAGAAAATTGCCAGCCAACCACATCGGCGCTATGCTTGAAGACCACAGCGGCCGCTTCTGGCTGGGCATCAACGGCCATGGACTGGGACAGTTTCATCCAGAAACGGGACAATTCTCCCCCGTAATACTCGCTGAATCCCAACACGGACCTGGCAGAAAGTGGGTGCGCAAACTCCTTGAAGACAGCCAAAACCGCCTCTGGGTGGGCACTGACGGTACAGGGGTGGTCCGCTTTTCATCGGACAGGCAGACGCAACAGTCCTTTCAGAGCCGGTTGGGCGAGCGCCATTCCCTGAGCAGCAACGTCGTCCACGACATCTTGGAGGACAGGCAGGGGAGAATCTGGATTGCCACCAGCAATGGATTGAATCGTTATTATGAAGAGGACGACAGGTTTATCCGCCATGTTCACATCCCCGACGACACGACCAGTCTGCCCACAGCGGTCATCATGTGTATCTATGAAGGCATGGAAGATGACGTGCTTTGGCTGGGCACCTTTGGCGGCGGCCTGGTCCGCTTTGAGATAGAGAATGGACAGTCTAAGCATTTCGACACGCACAATTCCCACCTCCCCAGCAACGTGGTCTACGGCATCCTGGCCGATGACGCCGGGCGCCTGTGGCTCTCCACCAACAACGGGTTGAGCCGCTTCGACCCCCATCATAAAAACTTTAAAAATTATAATATCGATGACGGGCTACAGAGCCGGGAGTTCAATGCAGGGGCGTATTTCAAAAATGCACAAGGAGAAATGTTCTTCGGCGGCATCAACGGATTCAACGTCTTTCACCCCGACTCCATCTCAGACAACCCCTTTGTGCCGCCCGTACTCATCACAGACATGAAAATTTCCGACGAGTCCGTAGCAATCGCACCGGACTCTCCCTTGAAACGACCGCTCTGCGAGACCCGGGAGGTGACGCTGCGCCACTGGCAGAATGACCTCTCCTTTGAATTTGTACTGCTGCACCTTAACCAGCCCCAATCCAACCAATATCAATTCAGGCTCTCACCCTACGATAAACGCTGGCGTACTGCCGACAGCCGGCGCACGGCCTCATACACCCACATCACCCCCGGACATTACACTTTCGCTGTCCGCGCCGCCAACAACGACGGCGTCTGGACCCCTGAACCGGCCACATTACAAATATTCATCAAACCGCCCTGGTGGCGAAGCAAAGTCGCCTGGATTGTTTATCTCTTTCTCCTGGCACTGGGTGTCTTTCTCTTTGACCATGTAATGCGGCGCCGCATCATCAACCGGGAACGGGAAAACGCCCGCCTTTCCCAGGCCGAACTCAGAGCCCAGGCTGCCGAGGCCCAGGCCCGTGCCCTGGAAGCCGAAGAGGGCCGCATGAAACAGGAACTGGATCAGGCCCGAACCTTACAGCTTTCCATGCTGCCGGACACACTGCCTGTGATTCGTCATCTGGATATTGCAGCCCACATGCAGACCGCCACAGAAGTGGGCGGTGATTACTATGACTTCTACAATGATGGCCACGGCGGTCTGACCCTGGCCCTGGGTGACGCCACAGGCCACGGCCTCAACGCCGGCACAGTGGTAACCCTGGTCAAAAGCCTCTTTGTGGCCCACGCCTATCAAGGCGACATGCGCAGCCTCTTTGGCGACATCACACAGACTCTGCGCCACATGCATTTTAAAAAGCTCTTCATGGGGCTGCTGCTGGGCCGCCTCACAGACCATGAACTGACATTGAGCTCAGCGGGCATGCCGCCGGTGTATCTCTGGCGCAAGGCCGAAGAACAACTGATGCCCATCATCTCAAAGAGCCTGCCCCTGGGCGCTATGGAAGACTTTCCCTACACAGAGCATTGCATACACCTCAACACAGGCGATACATTGCTCTTTATGACAGACGGTCTGCCCGAGCTCTTCAATGACAAAAAAGAAGAGTTCGACTTTGACCGTATTGAGCGTGTGTTCAAAGAAAACGCCGCCCGGCCTTCACAGGATATAATCACAGCCTTGACAGCGGCCGCCGATCAATGGCGCGGCGAGCGCCCGATTAACGACGACATGACACTGGTGGTGATCAAGGTCATCAACGGCGATGATAAAATATAAACAGAGCCTTGATTTTAGTGGGCGTATCGATTAGCTTCTAAGGCAGATTAACGGCGCACCGCCTTTTCTTAAACAATCCAGAGGACACCATGACATCCTATATTCTTCACTCGCCCAACGCCGTGTTCGGGCATGAGGGCTGCCCCTCCATTCTAATCGAAGGGGAGACCATCAAGGCCATAGCCGATGAAGCGGAATTGGTCAAAATCGATCCAGATGCCAAGCTGGTCAACGCCGGCGGCAGCGTGGTCATTCCCGGTTTTGTCGATTGTCACACGCACCTGGTCTTTGCGGGCAGCCGCGAGAACGAACTCTTCATGCGCGCCCAGGGCAAACCCTACCTGGAGATTCTGGAGGCCGGTGGTGGTATTCACAACACGGTTCGCGCCGTGCACGCCGCCTCAGAGGATGAGCTGGTGGCCCGGGGACGCCGCTTTCTCGACTACGCCCTGAAGATGGGGCTGACCACAGTGGAGATCAAGTCCGGCTACGGGCTGGACTATGAAAACGAACTGAAAATGCTCAGGGCCATACGCAGACTGAGCGAGGAGCACGCCGTGGATATCGTCCCGACCTATCTGGTGCACTCCGTGCCCAAGGGCGTGGATCGAACGGACTATTTGGACGAGGTTGAAAACCGCATGATCCCCGCGTTCCGCGAGTATGCCGACTGGTTTGACATCTTCATCGAAAAAGGGGTATTCTCTGTGGAGGAGGGGCGGCGGCTGATTGATTGCGCCAAGGCCGAGGGGTACAAGATTGGTTTTCACACCAACCAGGTGCACGACCTGGGCGGCGTGGCCCTGGCCGCCGAGACCGGCGCCCTGCATGTCGACCACCTGGAGACACTCTCTGACGCCGATGCGCGGCGCATCATGGCAACGCCCGATCTCTACGCGGTCTTCCTGCCCACAGCCGAGGGGCTGGTCTTCAGCCAGCACACCGGGCGTATCGACAGGCTCATGGAGATCCCGGAGCGGCTCATTCTCTCGTCCGACTTCAACCCCGGCTCCTCACCGGTGCTCAACCCGCTCTTTGTGATGACCTATGCTGTATTGCGTTACCGCCTGTCAAATCCGGAATTGATGATCAAAGCCATGACCCACAACCCGGCACGCATGCTGGGGTTGAACGACCGCGGCGCCATCGCCCCCGGCAAAAAGGCCGATCTGGTACTGCTAGACCTGGACAACATCGATCAAATTCCCTATTTTGGCACTTTTCCCATTGTTCGACAGGTGATCAAGAACGGCCGGCCCGTGTAAACAGTCAACTCAGACCCATATCATGCGGGATTCAATGGCTGACCCACCGATTCAGCTTGACATTTCCCGCCTGAAAGTGTAAATTTTTCGCGATTTTGTTTCCCGACCGCAGGGGCCTGTCTCCTGCGGCCAGAGTAGACCCTGTAAAATGCTTTCTGACAGCACCGCCGCCTGATTCCTTTTGTGATCCGTCCGATCTGAATCCGCCATCCGGTAGTCAAAATAAAGCGCCATGGGTCCTCCCCTGCGAAACCCGCCGGGGACAGACAGAAGAACGTCTTGATCGAGGTTGCCCTATGTCCAAACAGCTGTTAAATGACATTAAAAGCGAGCTGAAGTCTCTTGAAGACGCCAGCCTGTACAAACACGAACGTGTGATCACCACTGCCCAGTCCGCTCAGATCAGCACCACGGAGCGTAAGGATATCTTGAACTTCTGCGCCAACAACTATCTGGGGCTGGCCAACCACCCCGAGATCATTCTCGCCGCTCAGGAGACCATGGACAGCTGGGGCTACGGCCTCTCCTCTGTGCGCTTCATCTGCGGCACACAGGATATTCACAAAACCCTGGAGCGCAAGGTCTCAGAGTTTCTCCAAACCGAAGACACCATTCTCTACGCCGCCTGCTTTGACGCCAACGGCGGCATCTTTGAGCCTTTCATGCACAAAGAGTCGGCCATTATCACGGACGCACTGAACCATGCCTCCATTATCGACGGCGTGCGTCTCACCAAGGCCCAGCGCTTCATCTACAACCATTCTGACATGGATGATCTCGAAGACGCCCTGCGTCAGTCAGAACGCTGCAAATACCGCCTGATTGTCACTGACGGCGTCTTTTCTATGGATGGCGATATTGCCAAACTGGACGAAATCTGTGACCTGGCCGACAAATACGACGCCCTGGTCATGGTGGACGACTCCCACGCCACCGGCGTCATTGGCCAAACCGGACGCGGCTCCATAGAGTACCGCAACGTCATGGGCCGTATCGATTTTATCACGACCACATTCGGCAAGGCCCTGGGCGGCGCCTCAGGCGGCTGTATCTCCGGCCGCAAGCCGTATATCGACTGGCTGCGCAATAAATCGCGTCCCTATCTCTTCAGCAATACACTGGCCCCGGCCGTGGTGGGCGCCACCATCAAGGTGCTGGACATGCTGACCGAGAACCAGGACTTATTTGAAAAACTGCGCAGCAACACCGCCCTGTTCAGGGCTGAGATGACAAAGGCCGGCTTTGACATCAAACCCGGCGATCACCCCATTGTCCCCATCATGCTCTACGACGACAAACTGGCCGTCTCCATGGCAGATAAGCTTCTGGACGAAGGGATTTATGTCATCGGCTTCACCTTCCCTGTGGTGCCCAAGGGTCAGGCGCGCATCCGCACGCAGATCTCCGCCGGTCACGAGACACATCATATTGAAAAAGCCGTGGCCGCCTTCACCAAGGTGGGCAGAGAACTGGGCGTCATCAAGTAAGGTATCGACATTTCCAATACAAAAGGGACGGCATTGGAGCCGTCCCTTTTTTTATAAATTACACCAATTTTATTCTGCACTATGAAACGGACAGAGGCATTCCCTTTGCCGAGACACCGTCAACAAAAGGGATAGAGATACGGAAAGTGGTTCCCTGGCCCACCTCACTCTCCACATCAAAGGTCACCCCGTAGGGCTTAAGCAGCTGATAGGTGCTGTACAACCCCAACCCCGTGCCCTTTGGCTCATCACTGTCTTCTAAAGTACGCGTGGGTTTGGTGGTAAAAAAGGCTTCGAAAATCTGATCCAGATGAGCCTGCGCAATGCCACATCCACTGTCTCCCACGGTCACGATGATCTCTTTCTCTGTCGATTCTGTTTTCACATCAAGCATCTTTTTTTCGACATAATACATGGCATCAATGGCATTCTGCACAAAATTCATCAACCCCTGAGAAAAATCGCTGTACAACCCAAAGATCTCCGGCAAATCCTCTTGAAAGACATAGCGTTTTTCCACCTGATGTTTAAAATAGAGGTCGCCTTCCATGAAGTCCAACTCGGTCTTGAGCAACTCATTGATATTAATCTTGCTTTTCTGGGTTTCCTGACCCCGCCGACCCTTGATCATCATAGTGGAGATAATGTCATTCATATTTTTAGCGGTATCCATCAACGTTGAGAGCTCAGCGAGCTCCGGATGATCCATCGCCATGAGTTCAAGATTGCCCATCATGCCGGTCAGCGGTCCACGGAGGTTGTGACCAATACCGGCCACCAGAAGCCCGATTGCCGAAAGTCGATTCTGTTCCATCAATTCAATCTGCAGGGCTTTCTCATGCTGCTCCGCCTCCCGCAGGGCCGTCACGTCCCTGAGAAAAACAGCCAGTTGCACTACTATGCGATGGGGCCCCAACACTGGATAAATGACAATATCAAAGGCACGCCCCAACAATTTCCGCTCAAATTGTATAGGCTTTTTTGAGCGTACCACGCGCAGGCTTCGCCGCTTTAGAAATGCCAGTATTTCCGAGGGTAGCACATTGATTAGGAATTGACCTTTCACCTCTGCGATACGTTTCTCAAAGAGATCGGCAGCAGCGCGATTGACATCCAAAAGGACACCCTCTTCAACCGCCACAAGAAAAGCCGCATCGTGATTGGCGTTAAGCAAGGCCCTGGCCCGCTCCTCACCGGCCTTGAGCTTTCTAAACAGGCCGGCATTTTCAATTGACTGTGCACTACTCATTAATACAATGGAGAGTAAATTGGTGTAAGGATCCTTTAAGTAGGGGCTATTCGTCGGTACAACACCTAAAAACATCCCCACAATCTCAGACTTGGCCGGCATGGCGTGCAGCAAAATCCGTTCATCAGCGTTAACCTCTGAGAGCAGAACCGTCGGTCCGCCCTGGCGCAACGCCCAGGCAAAATTGCCAGATTCAACCTGCCGATCCAGCATTGTCTGGCAGGCATCGTAATCCTTTTCAGGCCAACAATGACAGATGGCAAAATCCAGGTCTTTTTCATTGAGCAACGCAAAAGCGATTCGCTCAAAATGAATAAGCTTAAGCACCTGATCCTGCGTTTCTGTCAAAATCTCCTGCGTGGGCAGGTCAATGCGAGTCTGACCAATCTGACCGCCTAGCGCCAGCATTAATGAGAGAGCCTCAAGCGTGGATCGATTCACCTCTTCTAAATAATCAATGCGCTGTTCAAGCAATTTTTTGTCTGCCCATGAAGTGTCCGGATCATTCATAATGCGTCTCCTGCAGAATAGACCGAATTACATCATGGTACTGGGCCATCATATGCCGAATCATGGGTTTAAACATTGTTGGCTTCATCCCAAGCAATGCCCACGAGTCGGGATCCAACGGAGGGACAAAAGGTTCACCACTCTGCCCCAGTTCCAACGCATGAACCGTGATATCCGCCAGATGAATAATGGAGGCCTCTTTAGCGTGTTCTTTACACTCCATAGGACGGTGATGATAGGTCACACTCTCTGTAATAATCTCCGGTATTCTCCACAACTCAAGCATTCGAGCAGCCACATCACAATGATCATAACCCAGGTACTGCTGTTCAACATGGCTCAAAATAACTGCCTGTTTTTTTACATTGTTCAATATTTTGGCGCTTTTCCCGGGCAGCTCCTTTAAGATGAGCAACCTTCCAATATCATGCAGCAGGCCAGCAACAAACATCTGGTCTGGATTGACAGACGGAATATACGTGGCAAGGGTCTTCGCCATCAAACCGCACCCCACACTGTGTTTCCAGAATAGCGTCATATTAATAAGCTCTTCAGGAACACCTTGAAACATACTCACAACAGAGGTGCAAAGCACCATATTTTGTAATTCCCGCGTGCCAATACATACCAATGCCCGTTTGACTGTATCCACTTCTTGGCGTAAACCATAATAGGCGCTATTGGCCAAGCGGAGAAGTCGTATGGTCAACCCGGCATCCTTATCAACCAATGTGGCAATATCGGCCATTGAGTGCCTGGGGTTGCCAATCACTTCTCGGATCTCTACAAAGATGGAGGGCAAGGTGGGAATTTTTAACGCCTCAGCAAAGAGCACGTCCATGGGATGACTACTCATGGCTTATCTCTTTGATGAGGCGGCGAATGGTGGCATTGAGATTAATCTTTGCCAGTGCATGGACGGCGGGATGCTTCATATCGGTTTGACGAAAGCGATTGGTCACATGAACACGAGCGCGGTCAATCACTTCCTGAGGAATGTTGTTGATGGCGTAATCGGGGTCAGCCTTGCCCGCCCCTCCCTTGATGTTGACTTCAGTCACCCCCCACATACGAAGGATGCGCAGATGCTTTTCAGTGATATCGCGGCCGGCTTCAACGAGAACCTGACCACGATGATTGATCACGGGATGAACAACACACATCCCCTCAACAAGCTGATCAATTTTCACAATAGGCATATTGGCCCCAGAGAGAGTAAATTGACTGCCTGAAAACGGCTAATTTGACCTCAATATTATAAAAGTAACAGAAAAGTGCTCAAGATGCAAGACAAAGAATATAAATAAGACATCTTCCTTCAGAATACCAATAATGATTCGATGAGTTGAAAATTGAATAGCGGCTAATCATAGAATACAAATAACCATTACGCCTAAAAAACCCAATCTTATTCAATGAGAATTCATTACTGAGCCCCCAGCAAGGGCATCCCGCTGTTTCACCAAAACGGCTTTCTTTAATAAATGAAAACCTTGAGGTCTCAACCAAATCACTTTATTCCCGTATGCACACCCATTCAATAAAAAAAGGGGCCTCTCCCGCTGAGACAGCCCCTCAAATTGCAAATGAACAATTATTTCAAATAAACCATTTTCTGTCGATGTCGCATACCACCGGTTTGCAGAATTGCAAAATAGAGCCCGCTGGGAACAGCCATGCCATGATCATCCACACCGTTCCAGATGGGCGTGTAGCAGCCGGGTTGCCGGTGATCATCCAGCAGCACACGTACGTTGCGGCCCAGGGCGTTTACAATCTCCAGACGCACCGGGCCCGACTCGGTCACGACAAAGGGGATGTGCGTCTCACCGTTAAAGGGATTGGGAAAATTGGGTGAAAGATTCAAGTGGCGAAGCTGTTCGGACACCCCCTCCCCCACCACAGCCGATGTTGCACTATTTAAAAACACCCAAAGCTGTCCATCGTTATCCCCTACGAGCAGATCAAACGCACCATCGCCGTTCCAGTCCACCCAGTCAATGTGTGCCCGGGACGACACCTTGAGATCGCCTCCACCCTCCAGTTTTACGGCAACGCCCGTATTAGAAAAGGTCGGTTGGTCGTCGCTGCCAATATTTCGATAGAAGTAAACATACCCCCATTCCTCTCCGACTATCAGATCCTTTTTACCGTCTTGATCGAAGTCTACAACCCTGGGGTGATTTCTCATCAGCGTTGAATAATTTTGAATCACCACCTCACCCGACCCAAAAACAGGACTGTTGTTGGATCCAGTGTTCAAGAACACACGAACCGAATAATACTCACAGCCTACAATCAAGTCAAAACGGCCGTCATTGTTCCAGTCGGCGACATCCAGCGAAGCATTGGCGCCCACGTTTAATTCTACGCCGTCTGCCTTCAGCTTGCCGCGAGCCCTTAATTCCGGGCTGACCGCCGTGCCTGTGTTCTCAAAAAACCAAATGACGCCGCTTCTGTCGCCCACCAAGAGATCTAAATCACCATCATTGTCCATATCCACAGCCTGTGGAAGTGCACCCACGCATCAGCCATACTCCACTGAAATTGGCACTTTGTCGGCTTCCAACCGCCACCCGGCACCCCGGATATATACCGGTTGAGTCCCGCTGCCGCTGTTTTCAAAAAAATACACCGCCCCTTCGACAAAATAGCCCACAATCAGGTCCGCCTGGCCATCTCCGTTCCAGTCACTGACATGGGGCGCGGCAATCACATTTGAATCGTCGGTTTGCAAAGTGCACTGATCTGAAAACCGCAGAACCACACCGCTTTGAAATGTCGGGACAGACTGGGCCTGAAGCGCGGTACCCGCCACCAGGCAGAGGCCCGCAGCCAGAGACCGCATGAATATAAACACGTCGACTTGCATTGCTGCTCCCTTCCTGCAAAATTCACTCGATACGCCTCTCCACGCACCATGCTATCAGGCCGACCAAAAGAAAAATGCATCCATGAGAGGGGGATCGAATAGAACCCTTAAGATAGTGCAACACAACGGGCCAGTCAACCGGTTTTCAACCCCGGCACATCGCTCTTTTTGAGATATTTCAGAGTATAAAAAAACGAGAGCCGCTGAAACGGCCCTCGCCCAAAGATAGATGCGCCTTGTTTCTCAGCTAGTGCAGCATCACTCCCTTCTGCGTCCGCACGCCTTCTGTTGTTTTCAGGACGATGAGATACGTGCCGGTGGCCGCCTTCCGACCGGCCTCATCATCTCCATGCCAGTAAATATTAAACGATCCTGCCGACTGCACCGCATCCACCAGCGTCCGCACCTTTCGACCGAGCAGGTCATAGACAATCACCTCCACCGGACCCGATTGTGCCAGTTGATAGCTGATCTTCGTCTGCGGATTGAAGGGATTGGGAAAGGGCGGTTCCAATGCCGTCTCCCCAGGTGCGTCAGGGAGGATGATTTCAATCTCATCGTAGACATGAACTTCCCCGGCGGTATTAACATCGGAGAGGCGATAGATATAAGCGTGTCCGGCCACAATCTCCGAATCAACAAAGGCATAGTCATGCCGCTCTGAACTGTTGTTCTGTCCACACAGCGCCGGATGCGTTACATACGAGGCGATGATCGCCCATTGTAGAGACGCATTGCAATGCGTCTCTACGGCACGCTCCAGAATAAATCCCAGGTTACTGTTTTCGCTCTCAGTCACCCACAATATCTGCACATTGTCCAAGACCAATTCTACTGATAAAGAAGACAAGACAACCGGCAAAGACAGGTCTTCACCCGCACTCAATTTCCCATAGCTCGATGTGCTGTTGATTGATCCGTCATTCACCGTCAATACACCCGCCGAAGCCACGGTACCACTTAACGTACCGCAGGCGTCAACAGGAAGATCTACAGTGACCCAGTAATAACGGATCGATGCAGGCAAAGCATTTGCCAGCGAAGTAAAAGCGACGACTCCGCCTGATGCCGCTGCATCTGTACCAATGGCCAAAGCACCGCTGAAATCATTGGAATCGGATGTGTAAAGCCTGAAAGGGGTAGCGCCGGAAAAAGTTGTACAGCTGCCGTCTAGGGCAATGGTGATTGCATCCAAAACAGCGCCTGCAGCATTGCTTGTCAGACTGAACTGACCAAAAGGATAGTTATCATGAGGATGAGAAGGCGGCGCTTGTAGAAAATTCAGGCTTGCATGTCCGCCATGAACAAAAGTTGCAACAGGTTCTCCTGTTCCCTGAATAGCAAAGGTGTAAGGCGTTTCATCGCTGTCGTCATTGATAATTGATACCGTGGCAATGCGCAACCCTGTGGCAGAAGGATCAAAAGAAATTTCAAAAGTTCTACTGCCCTCAGCAGCCACCTCGGAGGGGGGCTGTGTTGTCACAGGAAAATCACCGGCATGGTCTCCAGTAATATTCACGCTTGGCGCGCCTGTTAAATGGAGAGCCACATACCCCAAATTGTTGATTGTAAATGTCCGCTTTACCGTGCCTCCCGTGACTTCTGCTGTTCCAAAATCCGTATGGTCTGCTGCATCCGGTTCAGAATCCTCATGGACAATGGTCACGCCATTCCCCTTAATTTCGATCTCAGGGAGGTAAGTGACTAGAATGGTACCAACACCATCTGAAATGTCACTATAGAGACCCGTATAGCCTGATGTTGGAGGGTATGCAGCTGTACTTCCAATCCAGAAATGTACAAATGAATCAATCAGATTATTATCAACATTCCAATATCGTACATTACCAAAGGAATCATTGTAGAGATAATATCCACCAAGATCATGCTGCCAGTAATTATAGCCATAAATCAAACCCGCAGGATGATAAAGTCCGTTGGCTCCCGCAGGATGAATGCTGCCTGAAATGATCAAATCCTGACAAAGTACGGGACAACTCTTAAGTAGAACAAGCAGTGCAATGACGATAAAGCCACTACTCTTTATTTCTCTCCTCATCGCTCGTCTCCTCACCGGCCCAGCCATAGGGGTTGACGCCCTTCATGCAGATGATATAATAGACAGCTAAAAATGGCTGCCTATTTTGATGAGGCTTGGGTTGCGTTAAATTGGTAATCATAGTCTCATTCATCCGCCCATCATGGCCAGTGCCATAGTTATGATTATCATCATTATTGGGCGCCGGATAATGATAACCTGGTGTTTTCTTCCATTGTATATCGATTGGATTTGGTAAGCAGTAAACCGTGTGTTTATGGGCAGGAAGGTGATCTGCCTCCAGCATCACCTTATTCTGCCCCCCCTTATCACCTAGATTTCTGGCTGTCAATCCCGAACCTCTTCCCGTGCCGACAACCAGACGGTTGTCTATTGTGGGGAGGTTGAAAGTATAGGGTGTGGGCGCGCCAAACTGAGTCCCAATCACTTCAAACAGTTCCGGGCATTCCTTTCTGGGCAATACGCTTCCGTTACAATGCGCCCAGCCAACTGGAATACGCAAAATATCACCCCCAAAAAGCGTGATTGAGCCGGTAAAACTTTCTTTAGATGCCATGTCTGCTCCTCTACATTGGTGAGGCTTCATCACCGGGATAAAGGCCTTTAATGCAAATAATATAATTTATAGCAATAAAGGGCTGCATATTGGGGTGCTTTGCCCCTTTTCCGGCCGTCTGTATCATTTCTTCACCCATTTCAGGTTTAGGGTCCGTTGGAAGAGTAGCAAAATTCTCTGGCGTATCTTCATTGGGCCCAGGGAACATACTTTCAGCTTCAATTTGTATATCCCTTCCCGGTTTGTCATGACACGCCACTTCATGCTGATGAGGCGGCATTTGCTTCATGCTTAGACCAACAGACTCGGCGCCGCCTTTTTGACCGAGAAATTTAGGAAGTAACCCCTTCCCCTGTCCTTCGCCAATGGGTACGCGTCCGCGCAGATCCGGGATGCCGAATGTAGTGAATCCATCTCCTCCATAAGTGGTGCCCAGCAAACTGTAGAGCGCTCCATATTCATGCACTTTTAATATTCTTCCATCACAGAAGGCCCAGTTGTCCGGCGGCGTCTGGCCCGCAAACAGAGCCACGGAACCGATAAAACTGTTTTTCCCAGCCATCATGCCTCCTGAACTGTTTGTTCTTCCTGATTCTCACCGACCGGGGCGGGATATGCCCCTTTAACACAGATAATGAAATTCAGCACCTGAAAAGGCTGCATGTTGTTATGGGAATGGCCTAATCCTTCTTGAGAAATCATTTTAGGTCCCATGATGTTCATTGCTGCACTGCTGTAATTCTTTCTTTGCCTATCAGCTTTTTCTAGTTCACTTATTACTTTGCCATCAATAGCAAAGTAGTTATTTTCCGGGCTCATTTCAGTGGCCGCTTTAACCGTATCACATGCGCAGGGGTGATGGTGCACCGGATTGTGTTTTTTTGTGAGTTCAACGGCCTCATAACCAAAAAAACTGCCAGGCGTATAGCTCTCTCCTCCACCCATGCAGGCCCGTCCCCTGAAATCGGGCAGGTTAAATTTTCTCGTGCCATCCCCTCCAAAGCTACATAGTATAATAGAATAGAGTGACGGGTAATCTACGATATTGAGTGAAGAACCGTCACAATACATCCAATTATCTGGCGCCCGCCACCCCGCCCAGAGAGAAATAGTGCCAAGATAGGAATCACTGTCTGCCATAACGCCTCCTTCATTTTATGTTTTATGATTATCTTTTCACATACCGCAACGGCGTCACACCATAAACCTCTCTAAAACAGCGCCCAAAACAGGACCGACTTCTGCCCCGTTTTCTCTGCACGCTGCCCGATGCATAACGGCTCCTCTTTCAGCATCTGTACGGCACGCCTCGGTCTCAAGCTTCTAATGAAGCGACTGGCCGAGAGACCGGTAAGGCGGCCAATCTTCCGATACATCTGCGAGCGGCTGTATCCCGCCATACGGCAAAATTCTGCAATTGTAAAATCCGGGTCGTGCAAATGCAATTCGGCAATCTGCCCAATCCGATTCAGAAACGCTCTATCGACTGGCGTTAATTTAGAACCGCCAAGAATGTCAACAGGTGTAGTCATCCTGGTTTCCCGGCAACGCATCTAATGGATGATGTATAATGGAACAATGAGGCAGGCAAAACATATCAACTATGTTTCAAGATTGTCTAATTATGTTGCATGGAGGGACAAAACAAGCAGCCCATGATTTAATCATGGGCATGAGATTGGTCAATCCTTATCAGAACCATTTCAATAATTTGAGGAATCAATCAGGAAAAAAACAAGTGTTCATTGTTGGGCGGCATACTCAGTCGGCGTCATGCCGTATTGATCTCTGAAGCATTTGTGGAAATACGATGGACTGCTGAACCCCACACGAAAAGCAATCTCGGACACGGTGATATCGTCCGTTTTTAACAGTCGTGCTGCAAATTTCAGGCGGATGACTGAAATGAACTGACTGGGCGTCTTGCCCGTCAGCGCCAACACCTTGCGATAGAATTGCGACCGACTGAAACCCATTTCACTGCCGAGCAGCTCAACCGACAGCCCGGCATCCTCCATACGTGATTCAATAAGCTCGATGGATCGGGCGATAAAAGCTTCATCAGGTGCCGGCACATTCATGTCGTGCTGATGAAGGACCATTTGCCGGGCGAAACGCTCGCGCAGTTTCTTCCGCTGCGCGATGAGATTTTTCACCCGCACCCGCAACTCGGTGGAGTCGAAGGGCTTGATGAGATAATCGTCAGCACCCAGACCGAGTCCCTCAATTTTACTCTCATCCGAGGACTTGGCCGTGAGCAGGATCACGGGGATGTGACTGGTGCGCTCGTCATGCTTCAACTTTTCACAAAGCCTGTAACCGCCCATTCTCGGCATCATGACATCGCTGATGACGAGATCGGGGATGGCTTCCGCGGCCGACTCGAATCCCTTCACCCCATCGCTGGCTTCAAGGATGCGGTATGCGTCTTCAAGAATCTCGCGGATGTAGGCGCGCATATCCTCATTGTCTTCGACGATAAGGACGATGGGAAGGCCGCTGGCTTTAGCCTCCACTTTTTCTCTGTCTTCAGAATTCAAACAGTTTGGGGGCCATTGCACTGAATCTCTATTCATCCCCTCGAGGCGAAGCCCCTCTGCGGCTGCCCCTGAACTCACAGGCAGCCGCACAGTGAAAACCGCCCCCTTTCCCGGTTCGCTCTCAACATCAATCTCTCCCCCGTGCAGTCTCACCAGCTCCCGGGTGAGGGCCAGACCAATGCCGGTGCCCCGGTGTTCGCTCGCCGCCTCATCATCAACCTGGTAGAACCGGTCGAACAGGTGTGGAAGATGTGCATGTTTTATACCCGGCCCCGAATTCCCAACGGATATCACGGCCATTTTATCGGCAAAAACATGGACATGAATCACCCCCCCGTCAGGCGTAAACTTCACGGCATTGGAAAAGAGATTGCAGAAAACCTTCTCCATATGAACGGCATCGTAGTTGAGAATGAGCGGGTCACAGTTCGATTGGAAAACGAGTTCAATCTCGCGGCTTTTGGCCAGCGTGTCAAAGGCGTAAAGCAGGCCCCTGAGCAGCGGAATGATGTTCCCTGGGGAAGCGTTGAGCTTCAGCCGACCGGCCTCCAGTTTGGAGAGATCGAGAATTTCATTGACCAGACCGAGAAGACGGCGGGCATTTCTGATGATGCGTGCCGGCGAATCGGGGGCTTCTCCTCCCTTGTCTAGAGATTCGGCCGCGCCCAGAATCAAGGCCAGCGGCGTTCTGAATTCATGAGAAATATTGGCAAAGAAACCGGACTTCATCCGGTCAATCTCTTGCAGTTTTTCAGACTCCAGATGCTCCAGCGCAATCTGATCTTTCATCCTCTCGCGATTGAGATGAAAGCGCAGGGCCAACACGAAGCCACCGATGATTATAATTCCAAACAAAAGAGATGCCCAGATGGTTTCATACCACGGCGGTGTGATGCAGATTTGCATGGCCGCCCCCTCGCTGTTCCACACACCCGCATTGTTTGAACCTCGAACACGAAGCATGTACTCTCCGGCGGGCAGATTGGTAAAAGTGATAAAGCGCCGGGTGCCAATGGGATTCCAGTTCTCTTCAAATCCTTCGAGTTTGTAGGCGTATTGATTCTTTTCGGGTTCGACAAAATCGAGAGCGGCAAACTGAAACGAAAAGACATCCTGATGGTGATTCAGTACAATCTTCTGAACCGAATTAACGGGCCGCCTCAAAGGGGAATGCTCGCCGGGCTTGACACTTTCATTAAAAAGCTGGAAATCGGTGAACACCACAGGAGGAATATGCGCATTGCCCCGGATGCTGTCGGGGTGAAACCAGTTGAAGCCATTGATACCGCCAAAAAAAAGCGCACCCCTTGATGTCTTCAAATAGGCGCCGGTGTTGAACTCATTGCTCTGCAATCCATCCTGGCTGTCAAAATTTCTAAAGTGTTCAGTTTGAGGATTGAAACGGGAGAGTCCCTTGTTGGTGCTGAGCCAGAGCATTCCGCTGTCATCGGCAAGAATGCCGTAAACCACATTGTTGGACAGTCCGTCTTCTTCAAGATAATGGGTGATGCTGAGAGAATCAGACGCATCCCATTCTAATTTATTGAGCCCGCCGCCATAAGTGCCCACCCAAAGCACACCCAAATCGTCTTCGAATATCGATTTGATGTAACTATTGCTCAGGCTCGATGGGTTGCCAGGATCATGTACATATCGTATGAAACGGTTTCTTCCGATATCATAACGGTTCAACCCGGATTTTGTACCCACCCACATCCCGCCGGAGCGGCGCCTGATCATGCAGGTGATCTCATTGCTCCCAATACTTTCAGGGTTGGCAGGATCGTGGGTGAAGTATTGAAAGCGTTCATTTTCAGTGTTGAAGCGGCTCAGCCCACTGAAGTCATAGCCCACCCATAAGGCTTCCGGCACTTCAGGGTCCAGAAAAAAACTCTTGACCAGCTCCACATCACTCATGCTTCCCGGATCACCGGGATCATGGACATAATGAACGAATTCTCCTGACCCGCAGTCAAACCGCTTAAAACCGTCAGTACTCCCAATCCAGAACCGGCCCGCAGGATCGCGGGTAATGGCATAGATATAGATGGAATAGAGCAACTCACGTTTTTGAGGGTACAGAAGGTAGGGCTTAATAGTGCCCAAATCCATGTCAAGACGGTGAAGGGCGCCACCACCGGCACCAATCCAAATGACGCCCGGCTCTGCAGGGGACTCATAAAATGAATACACTGAATTGTGAGACAGGGCGACTCCTTCACCAGACTGTGTAGAGATGTGATGAAACCTGTTTTCTGCAGGCAGAAAGCGGTTCACACCACCGGTGTTGGTACCTGCCCACAGAGCGCCTGAAGGACTTTGCCAGAGAGACAAAACCTCATTGTGACTCAGACTGTGTGGATTGGCCGGATCATGGGTGTAGTGCGTAAAATGACCCGTGTTCAGGTCCAGCGCATCGAGCCCATTGCCGGTGCCTATCCAGAACAGGCCCGACTGATCCTGAAGAATGGAGAGCACCATATTGCTGCACAGGCTGGCAGGACGATGGACATCGTTTTGAAAATGCGTAAATTGCCGATCGTCTGGATCAAAACAGTATAGCCCGCCGCTGTACGTGCCAATCCAGATTCTGTCGTGACGGTCCCTGTAAAGGGCGGTAATTTGATTATTCTTTAGGTCAATGCGTTTGAAACGGCGGCTTTGCCGGTCAAACACATTGAGCCCCTCCCAGCTGCCCACCCAGAGATCTCCCGATCTGCCCACGACAATAGATCGAAGATAATTGCAGCTCAGGCTGGTGGCGTCGGCCGGATCATGAAAGAAATGGATAAATTCAGCCTGCCCCGTGTGCGCGTCCAAGTTCAGTCGGTTTAATCCTCTGTTGGTGCAGATCCACAAGACTCCCGGTTCAGCCGGATCTTCAATCATGCCAAAGACCATGTTATTGCTGATGCTTCCCGGATCATTGGGGTCATGCTGAAAACGAGTAAATTTTCCTGTTCTTGGATCAAACACATTGAGGCCGCCGCTCTGTGTGCCCACCCATATTTGACCTGCATGATCCTGGACGACTGAGTTGATAAAATTAGCACTGAGAGAGCCGGGGGAGAATGGATTGTGTCGATAGACGACAAAGTCATAGCCGTCAAAACGATTCAGTCCGTCTCCCGTACCAAACCACATGAACCCCTGTTTGTCCTGAAGTATAGAATTGACATACCCCTGAGAGAGGCCGTGATCCTGAGTGATCTGTTCGAATGGAAGTGACGCAGGCTGGGCAGCCAGGGGGACGGCACGCACCAAGCCCAGGCCGGCAATACAGAGTACCTTCCACATCCGAGAGACCCAGTGATGAAGGCAAAGAATCATACAAAGGCTTCCATGCATGATGACGCATCGGTTTGAAGCTATTTTTCTCTGACCCTGCTCTCATTTACGGCGAGACGTAGCAGAAGGGCCAGAGCCGTCAGGTTGATGAGAATGATGGAGGCGTTCAGCAGATCGCCAAGACTCCAGACCAACTCGACTTTCAGAAAACCAAAGAGAATGGCCACACCAAAGGCCCAGCGATAGACCCCCTTGTATCGGGAACCGCAGACGAAAGCAAAACACTGCTCACCGTAAAAGGCCCAGGCAATGAGCGTAGAGTAACCAAAAAGGAAAGAAATCATCAAAACCAGAATACCGCCTGCACCGCCAAACACACTGGCAAAGGCCGCCGTGGTCAGGGCCGTACTGGTCAATCCGCTGGACCCAACACCGGTGATGAGAACAATAACAATGGTCAATGTCGAAACCACAGTATCAATAAACACACCGAACATGCCAATCAGGCTCTGGGCATGGATATTGTCGGTTTTGGCGGTGGAGTACATAATCGGTGAGCTGCCTGTACCCGCCTCATTGGAATAGAACCCCCGGGCAATGCCGTAGCGCATGGCCATCATCACCGTGGCCCCGGCAAAACCGCCGGTCATGGAAGCCGATCTGAAGGCATGATGCATCACGAGGGTGAAAACCGATCCCAATCGTTCCAGATTTTGTAAAATGATAACGAGACCGAGGACCAAAAAGGCCAACACCATCAGCGGCGTGACCCGCTCAAGAGTACGGGCAATGGTCTTCAAGCCACCCAAAGTCACCCACAAAGTAAGAGACGACAGGAGTATGCAGAAAGGAAGTTGAACAGGAACCCAAGACGGAAGAGGCAGATGGATCACCGCGCTGGCCGCCAGAGAGATGGAGTTCGATTGAATCGTGGAGGTGGATAGAAGCGCTTTCCCGGCCATGGCGATGGCAAAGGCCAAAGCGAGCCAGCGTAACTTCAATACCTTTTGGATATAATACATAGGCCCGCCAGACCAGGTCCCGTCCGCGGCCCGCTCCCTGTACATCAAGGCCAACAATGTCTCTGTATAGACAATGATCATGCCGATAAAGGCGCCCACCCACATCCAGAACAGCGCGCCCGGACCACCCATGAAAAGCGCCGTGGCAGCACCGGCAAGATTGCCATTCCCAATCAATCCACCCAGTGCGCCACACAGTGACTGCAAAGGGGATATACTTCCCCTGCCTGAACCGCTGCGCTGCAGCCAGACAGATTTGAGGGCCAACCCCAGTCGGGTAAACTGCAACCCCCTGAACCGGATGGTGAAGGTGAGTCCAGTGAGAGAGAGAATCACCAGCATGGGCGGACCCCACAGCCAGGTGGCCGCGGATTGAATGGCCGTTTCAAACGTGTTCATCGCAAACACACTCCTGAGTAAACGACCACCCGCTCCAGCGGGTGGGAGGTCTATTCCGGCCAGAAGCCGGGAGAGAAAGAACGGCGCGTGCAGTGCCGGTCAGTTAGAATTGAGAACCGCATGCGGCGCAAGCGGTTTGAAAATCAATCAACAGGAAAGGGGGGGTATTCAATAGTAATTAATCCACCGGGGGAACACAAGAAGAAAATAATATCACACTTGCAGACGTCCCCCAACAGAATGCCCGACCCTGTTGAGGCGCCTGCTAAAAAACATATCTAGCGCAGCATCACCACTTTCTCCGTGCGCACCCCGCGCTCTGTCTTCAAGACGATAAGATACGCCCCGGAGGCCACTTTCTCACCAAAACGATTTTCGCCATGCCAGTAGAGATTGTAACTGCACGCAGATAGAGACCACAATTTGGACAGGATCGGATTGGCTGAGAACGGGTGCAACTGAACCGGCAATGGGCTCCCCATGGTGATCACCACGCCACTGCCCGATACCTGTATTTCCTGCGCCTGCACCTGGGTTGCCAAAGCACAGCTGAGGCCCAGCAGAGGAAGAAGCATCCGTTTCACATCGTTGCCTTGTCAATTTCGAATCGCGAGCAGTGGGGGAAATTCACTTTCATTATAAAAAAAGAATCAGCCTCGCACCCGGACAACGCCCTGATAAAATGCTTTATGAGGCAAACTCGGGTGTAAAACTGTAGAAAAACTCATGAAAGGAGATGTGAGACGGCAGGTCTATCTTGTGTCTCAGGCGATTGCGGCTGCGCTCAACCGACTCGGGGCTGATGCCCTGAATGCTGGCAATCTCTTTTGAGCTGAGCCCAATCATGAGATAGGCTGAAAGCCGCAGTTCATTGGATGTCAAGCGTGGATAACGATCTGTAAGCCTTACAAAAAATCCAGGATGTACTTCTTCAAAGTGGTGTTTGAACTGATCCCAGGAGGCGTCCAAGCTGGCGTCGGCGTCTATCTGCCGAATCAGCGCTTTCTGATCAGATTGATCTTCGGGATAGACGTTCAGCCGCTTCAGTCCGGCCTTCAATCCTGCCAGTTGGCGGTTCTTATTCTCCAGGTGAAGGGCCTTGGTGGCCAGCAGCCTATTTTTATGCTGTATTTCTTCCAGGGCCAGTGTTTTCTCTTTCTCAAGCAGGGTATTGTTTTGCGCCAGTGCCAAGTTGCGGTATTTCATCGTTCTAATGACTGCCATGGCCAGCAGCAGAGCAAACGCACCAGCTCCAATGATCAGCCATTGAATCTGTTTCTGTTTCTCCAAGACACTCAGTTCGACGCTGAGGCGGGCATTTTCCAGATCTTTTTTCTCTGTCTCATACTGTGTCTTAATCAGTGTAATTGACTCATGGCGCTCCTCACCGGCCACACTGTCTTTCACAGCCAAGAATCGGTCAAAGGATGCCAGGGCCTTTGGCGCGTTGCCCCGCTGAACCCAGTATTTATAATAAAGCTCCAGGGTTTTCATCTGATTCACAGGTTCAGTCAGTTCCCGGCCCAGTTTCCAGGCCCTGTTCAGGGCCTCCCGGGCTTTGCTCATTTGATGTTTCTTCAAATACAGTCCGGCCAGATTATTCAGCAGACCCACCTGACCATGTCTCGACTGGCTGGTTTCCATATAATAAAAAGAACGCTCATATTGCTTCAAAGCCTGGTCATAGCCACCCAAGGCGGCATGGCATTGTCCCATGCTGGTATAGAGATTAGACAGACTGGTGTTGTAACTGTTGGCTAGAAAGATGGGTTCGGCCTTTTTCAAGAAAGAGAGCGCCTGCACATAACGCTTTGCTTTGACGTTGACATAGCCCATGTTCATTAGTGCCATGCCCTGACCAAGGGTGTCCTTGTCCTGGCGATAACAGTCCAGCCCCTTTTGAAAATAGCTCATGGAAGTTTCATAGTCATCGAGACTGCCGTAAATGATGCCCAGATGACTGTGAATCTTGGCCAGATAGAAAAGGTCTTGAACGTCTTCAAAGTATTTCAAAGCGCGGATATAAAAGCGTGCCGCCGGTTCAAAGTCACCGAATTCCATGTAGGTGTTGCCGGCAAAAAGCAGGTCTCTGGCCTCGCCGTCGGGGTCTGCCGCCATCGAATCTAATGTCAAGGCGGTTTTGATCTGTTTTTCAGCTTCAGCCTTGTTACGACGGTAGGTGGCCACGTAGGCCAGAGAAGCGTGTGCCGCGGCCTGTCCCTGGGTATAATTCAGCTTTCGGGCCTTTTCAAGCGCCTGCTGGGCATAGTGGCTCACGCTGTCAACGGAGACGCCTTTAAAGGCATTGGCCAGGTTGTCCAACACATCCACTTCTGCTCTGCCCGATGTCGTGGGCAGGACGGTTCTGAGGCTGTCCACATCTGCGGCATTGAGGATGCCGAACATCCATACAAATAATAATACAGTAAGGCTGCGGCCCATAAACCGTCCCTGCAGGTTTGTGCTTAAAATTATTATGCCTTGAGTCTAAAATTTGGAAAAGGAAATGTAATAAAAAGCAGGGGGGGATTCAATGAATATGTCGATCCGTTGGGACGCGGCCTCGCTGTATTGGAATGATGCGGGCACGACAGCTTGATCTCTCTGATAACTCGGCTGGACAGTGCCTCCTGGAGCCGGTGATGTATTGCTGAATCTTTGTCGATGGGATGAGGGTCAGCCCATTGTGGACCCTCCCACTTCGATTATCGCACCGGCCGGGGAACCGGTCAGCTTTATTTGGAGGTGTCGTCAGGAGATGTTCCCGGCCCAGTGACTGCACGGGGCACGGGATTACAACGAAAGAGGGATCACTCCTTAACCAGCCGCACCGAAAAACCATAGTGTTTGTCATAGTCATTTCGGTGAATATCTATTTCATGGTAAACCATCGTCCTGAACCATGCATTGGCGCTATTATATTCGGTTGCCGACCAGTAATAGCCCGTGCTTTTTCTGTAGATACTGGTACCCCCGCTTTTACTGCGATAACCGCCGGGCAATGCGGAAAAACCGCTTTCATTTGTCGCACCTTCGTTGGGCGACTTCCAATGAGCAGTGCCAGCTTCCTTGACCTTGCCGCCGGCAACATCGGCGCCGCCTAAATAATTTTCCAATGTGGTCCAATCTGCATTGGTGGGCACACGCCAACCGGATGGCGCCATATTGCGGCTGCCACCCACCGCATACCAGTTGTACAAATATCCATATGTTGAATAACTGGCTCCATTTTCATAATAACAACGGGCGCCGGTGGTTCGTTCTTCCCAATCGAACACATCATCATACAACATGGGAATTACTGAGCCGTCTCTGTATTTCGTCTCCTTCGAATTCTCAGCCATCCACCATTGATTTCCGATTTTTACGATTTGATAGACTTTGCCATCGTTGCCGGTCATGGTGCCCACCTCCGATGCGATGACCCTTACTTTATAGCTGCTTCCACTTTCGTTGGGGTTGTCTGCTTTAAAGTCCCAAATCACGTGTTTCTCTGTGCCCAACGCAACCCCGAGTCCAACATCACCGGTGAGGCTGTCACATGGCAGTGTCCATGTGGCGCCTGCATCGTCGGAGGCTTCTATCTCAATTTTCTTTGTCTCTCCGTCGCTGTCAGAGAGGTCGTACCAAATATCTACAATCAGACTGCCGTCATTGCGCTGCTCAAAACGGACATTACTGACCTGCGGCGCCTGTGCCAAAAGAGTCGAGGCGCTGATTAGTATTATCAATGCGATGAGTCTTTTTTTCATGAACCGATCCTTTTTATAGCTTGAAGAGATTATCTCACCATGAGAACTTTCTGCATTCTGATGCCTTCGCAGGTCTTTAAAATGAGCAGATATGCCCCGGAAGCGACCTGCCTCCCACCCCCATCATCCCCATGCCAGTACACATGGTAGCTGCCGGCTGACTGATTTTCATTGACCAGTGTCTGGATCTTCCGGCCAAGCAGATCGTATACGGTGATCTCCACGGCGCCGGCTTCAGCCAGCTCATAGCTTATCCTGGTTTTAGGGTTAAAAGGATTGGGGAAAGGTGGCCTGAGCGCAGTCTCTCCAGGCGTGTCGGGTATGGCTGTTCCAATTGTATCATAGATATGTACAGCACCGTGGGTACTAACGTCGCTGAGTCGGTAGACATAGTTCATGCCAGCATTGACATCAGTATCCGTGAAAGTATAAACTGATTGTTGAGCGCTATTGCCTTGGCCCCGGAGCGCGTTATGTGTTTCATACGAGGCAATGCAATTCCATTGCAGTGCGGGAGAAACCCTGACAGTGCCCGCAGCCCGCTCCAGGATGAATCCACGGTTATTAATCTCGGACTGCGTGATCCACCGGAGGATAATGCCGTCCTGAACCGGTTCTGCAGAAAAGGAGTAGATCGTCACAGGGAGCGAGCTTTCGGTGGCGAAGTCCCATACGGTAGAATAGTCTCCGGCACCCGCCTCATTGACACCACGAACCCGCCAATAATAAGATTGACCCTCCGAAAGAGTTGAGAGCGTATATGTGGTATCTGTCAGTCCACCATCATCTACCAGGCAACTGTTGAAATCCGACGCTGTGGATACTTGAAGTGTATACGAAGAAGTGAAATCCGCTGACTGCCATACAACCTCTAATGGGCGAGAGACTCCTGATGCCCCATCACCGGGAGCGCTTAAGAGAGGGGCTTCTGGTGGTAGAGATCTTAGAGTCCCTGTGGATGATTCTCCTGAGCCCTTATCAGCCAGAAGCACTTCTCCGGATGACATCATCAGAACCAATAGGAGTATAAATTGTTTGCAGCGCACTGTTGCCTCCTAGACTTGCGACTCATATAAAAAATTGGTGTACAGTCATTATTCAAAGCACTGTACACCCAATATAATTGACAGAGTATTTCAATTCACCCGGACAAAAGCCGGACGCTAATTTTGATTTCTTGAAAAATGAACGAAGCGCTGATAAAAAGCCTCTTTCATACCAAAAGGATTAACATTGTTTCATCGGTATGTGATGTGTACAATGTACACACCCCAGTCCTTCAATCCTAACGCTTCAATCATTTTGTCAAAACAACCTTCTGTGTCCTAATCACCCCCCCGGCTTTGAACACAATCACATACGCCCCTGTCGCCACCTTATGCCCCGAAGCATCCTCCCCATGCCAGTAGAGGTTATACGACCCAGCCGACTGCGCTCCATCCATTAACGTCTTCACCTTCCGGCCCAACAAATCGTAAACGACAACCTCCACACGGCCCGACGCTGCCAGCCCATAACGGATCCGGGTCTGGGGATTGAAGGGGTTGGGAAAGGGCGCTGCCAATGCCGTCTCACCCGGTGCGTCGGGAAGGGTGATTTGAGCCTCACCGTAGCGATGCGCCTCACCCGCCACATTGAGGTCACTGAGGCGATAGACATAGCCCTCGCCCGCCTCCACGGCCTTATCAACAAAGGTGTACTCGTGCCGCTCTGAACTGTTGCCCTGGCTCTGCAAGTCCGAGTGGGTTTCGTAGGAGGCGATGACCTCCCAACGTAGAGACGCGATTACCCGCGTCTCTACGCATCCGACGGCCCGTTCCAGAACAAACCCCACATGATCCATCTCCGAGGCCGTCTCCCACGCCAGCTGCACCGTTCCCTGGCGATAAACGGCGGAAAAATGCTGCACCATCACAGGCAGGCTTGCATCATCGTCGTCGATGATGGCCGCTGTGGCGCGGGTCGTGGCCAGCGTGGCGTTCTGCGCACCCGAGAGATCCAGGTAGAAGCACTCGCCGGACTCATGCACCTCATCCGCCCACAGGGGCACAGGCAGATCCACCACGCTCTCGTCGACGGCGATCTCCGCTGCCAGGCGGTCCAGGTGCACGTAGTCGCTGCCGGGCAGAGCCGTGCCCGCGACGGTTTCATAGTAAAACGTCACCTTTTCGATGGCGGGACTGGAGAGCCGCGCCTGGAACACCGCAAAACGGCCCAGCGCATCGCCCTCTTCCACTGAAATGTCGGCCACGGTGAGCATGGGAACGTCATCGTTGACGATGGTGCCTGTGGCCTGCTCCACGGCCAACGCCGCATTGACAGGATTGGACAGGCGGACGGTGAACCACTCATCGCTTTCAGCCAGCCCATCGCCTAAGGCATTCACGACAACTGTCTTCTCCGAATCATAGGAGGCAAAGGTCAGCGTGCCGCCGACGTGGGCCTGATAGTCCTCGCCGGAAAGCGCCGTACCCGGCAACACCGCATAGTTCACTGTGGCTGTCCGCTCTGTGCCGCCGGTCTTGGTCACGGTGAAGGTCAGAGGCGTGGCGCCGCTGTCGCCCTCGCCGGCGGCCACATCGTCGATGGAGAAAAGCGGCAGCGCATCGTCATCGAGGATGCGCACAGCCGTGGAGTCTCTCTCCGAATTGACCACCACGCCTTCGTGAGGCGCGGCGGCATTCAGGATGAGCACATCGAAATATTCATCGCTCTCATCGAGATTGTCATCATAAACGGAAAACCGGGCGGTTTTCTCAATTTCACCGGGGATGAATTCAAGAGGCCCCAGAGCAGGACCAAAGTCTGCATATTCGGCGGCACTGCCAGAACCCCTGCCCTGCACCAACACAGCCACCACCTCACTGCGCCGCTGGGAGAGCCTGACGCTCACTTCAGCATAGCTCCCGCCGGGCGTCTCATTCACCGTCACGATATCGGGAATGGAGACCCAGCACGTGGTGTTATAAAATCGGATCTCAGTCTCCACATCCACCTCCACCAGCAGCAGATGCGGCTCGGGAAAGGCCTTGATGCGGATCATAGGATCGATGAGATCGACCTCTATGGTGCTGGCGCCGCCGGAGCCGGGCTTGACAACAGAGGCCGTGAGCACCGCCTTTCCGTTGCTGTCTACATGGAAATAATAGATGGAATAAGTATCAATCCTGTACTGCTCCTGACCGTTGGCGTCCAGAGACCAGATCTCGCTGTAGCCGTTGGTTTTATATTTACTGAAGGTGTAATACCCAGAGGCAAAGACATAGTCGCCAAGGGCATAGTCCTGCACCACCGGGCCGCAGAGATCTGTGGAAGCGGCTAAGTACTTGGCATGATGCACCAAAGCAAAACGATGGTCGGCGCCGGCAGCGGGACGGGCCAGTGCGGCACATAAAAGAAGAGTCAGGGCGATAGGGCGTTGCATGGGCGGGTTGTCCTTTATTCTTGTTAAACAGCAGGACAATATAGCAAAAAAAACAACCCCGGTTGATGAACAGATGTTGCAAAGATGTGCACAGATGTTGCAAAAAAACGTGGTTTTGGTTCACGGCTGTGCGGGCATACGCAGAGGGCGTCTTACCGAACTGGGCGCGGAAACAATTATAGAAATAGTTAAGACTGTTGAAACCGGAGAGATTGGCCGCCTCAGCAATGGGCACGCCCCCCTCCCGCAAAAGACGGGCGGCATGCTTCAGGCGTACCGAACAGATCAAAGCCGTGGCCGACTCCCCGGTCAGGGCCTCAGGCCTTCGGTGCAGCTGTGATCGGGAGTAGCCAATGTGATGACAGAGCCCGGCCGCGTTGAGGTCGAGATTTCAAAAGTGAGCTTGAATGGTTTGAACAGCAAGGGCCAGAAACTGTCGATCCGTCTCTCCCAGGGTGGAGACATCTACATTCAGCAGCGACTCAAGACCGAATTGCCGTTTAAGCTGTTGCCGCTGAAGGATGAGATTTTTCACGCGCATCACCCGTTCAGCCGCATCAAAGGGTTTGGTCAGATAGTCGCCGGCACCGCGCGCCATACCCTCCAGGCGACACTGCTGAGACGACCGCGCTGTGAGCAGCACCACAGGCATATGGGCGGTGCGGGGGTCGTCCTTCAATTTTCTACAGAGCGTCATTCCGTCTTCACATCGCTGATAATCAGATCAGGATGGTCGGAGACAGCCTGCGTGAAGCCGGATTCACCATCATGTGCTTCAATACCGCTGACGGCCAGAGCTTGGAGACAGAGGGCCACCACGGTGCCATTGATGGCCCTTTATCACCCACGAGCAAGGCGGCTTTGCCGCCCACCGCCCCGCTCCACTCTCTATTTCACAACCGTGACTTTCTGCGTTTTCTGAATGGCGCCCGCCTGCATCCGAATCAGATAGGTACCGGAAGCCACGCGAAGGCCGTGTTCATTCTCTGCATTCCAATAGATATGATGATCCCCCGCTGATTGACGTCCTGTATGCAGGGTTTTGATCTTTCGACCCAGGAGATCATACACCTCAAGCACCACATCACTCTCCTGCGCCAGATGGTAGGCAATATAGGTTCTTGGATTAAAGGGATTGGGATAGGCTTCATCCATGGCCGTGGCCCCGGGCAGGGCGTCCATGGTCACCGAGAGACTGGCATAGACCTGAACCTCGCCGCTGCGGCTGACATCGGAGAGCCGATAGGTGTAGCCGCTTCCACCCTCCACGGACTCATCAACGAAAGAGTATTCATGTTGCGCCGAGCTGTTGCCCTCTCCCCGCAAGCCGGGGTGGGTCTCATACGAGGCAATGACCTCCCACCGTAGAGAAGCGATGAATCGCGTCTCTACAGTGCGTTCCAGAATGAAGCCCAGGTTGTCTGTTTCGGATTCAGTGGTCCAGGTCAAAATCACGGCGCTCCCCTCGCAACGGGCGGAAAAGGCGTGCAGGTCCACAGGCAGAGAGGCGTCGCCGTTGGAGAGCACCTCATTGCTGAGACTGCCCGACAAGGTGCCTTTGTCCAGCACCAGCGCGGCATTGTTCAACACCAGGCCCTGCACGCCGCCTGTGGCCTCTGCAGCCACATCGGCGGTGATGAAGTACCAGCTGCCGCCCGAACTGATGGCGCTGCTGAAACCGGAAAAAACAATGGCAGCACCGTCGGTTTCCGGGCCGTCAAGCGGTGTATCTGATCCCGATTCAAAGCTGGCATCTGTCGAAGACCAGAGCTTCAGATTCGACAGTCCGGTGCGCGTGCCGTTGAGTTGAATGGTGACGCCTGTCAGGGCCGATCCAACCACATCCCCAGTCAGCTGAAAACGGCCGACGGCCTGATTGACACTGCCCTTAACCACGGCCGGTGTGAAACCGCTGCCGTCTGCAAACACGACACTGGCATTGGGGGTTGTAAAATGCTCAATGCCGCCGTAGGCCGTTCCCTGCGCGTTGGTGGCATAGGCCTGAAAGTAATAAGTCGTCCCCGGAGAAAGGGAGGCGATGACCTCACTGAACGCACCGGTGCCGCTGCCGTCGGGTACCTGGGTGACGCCGTCATCACCGATATAAGGTTTATCATCTGTGGCGGAATAGACAATGCCGCGCGCCGAAATCCCATCGCCGCCGTCACTGGTAATCACACCGCCCAGCTCTGCCGAAGTCTTGGTCACAGAGGCGGCGGGCGTGGTGGTGAGCACAGCATCCGTGGGCGGCGTGGTGCTGCCTTCGTAATAGATGTTGAGATCGTCCACGGCAAAATCATTGCCGCCTGCGTCCGCTTGAGAATTGGTCAGCGTCAGCGTGGGACGGGCCTGACCCGCTGTAAATGAACCGGAGAGCCGTGTCCAGGTCAGGTACTCGCTGCAGGTCAATGTGCCGATGACTTCGGCGTCGGCCTTGAAGGTCAGCGTAGCATGGGCACCGCTGCCCACCAGATCAATGATCCAGGCCGAAAAGTCATAGGTCTGCCCGACAATCAGGTCCTGACTGGGCGCGCCCTGCCAGACAATATCGCTGGTATTGGGAGAGCCGTTGGCGATCAACATCTGGCCGGCGCCGGTGGTGTGGTCGCCTGCGTCGAGAAATGCAGCATGATAATTATTGGCGTTGAACCCTACACTGTAGTAGCCTTCCGGTCCAAGCTCAGACTGTATACTGGGGTTATCGGCCACATAGACATAGTCCGAAGTAAACCCGGAATTGCCCCCTTCAAAATCACCGTTGGTGATGATGATGCGCTCTGCGGATTTCATGACCGCCGTTTTCTCAGCCAGAACCGGCAGGATGAAAATCATCAGAATACTCACCCAGATGGACCCTTTCACCAGGGTCTTTCGACGGCTGTCTCTTTTCATTGGGAACTCCTCTTTGTAAACAGTGGCTGGCCAATAGCCCGGAAAGTCGATTAACTGGGGTGTACAGCCCGACCGCGAAAGCACTGCCGTCAGCGGGGCCTGAACACGCCAACAAAAAACCTTTGAAACAATATCAAAAATATCTTACCTTTTATCAATTCAACCCTGTTCTGATTGATCAATGACAACAATTTTACAGGTTAAACACAGACAGAACCCCACAACGCCTCACATTCAATGATACTTGACTCTCTATGAAAATGCACAGAACCGCTTCATTCGCGCTGCTTGTGTGCCTGCCCCTTTGCACCACGCTTTCGGCGCAATCCCCCAGAACACTGGATGCCGAATTCAAACGACTGGACTCTTTAAACGTCGCAGCCTTTCGCCTGGCCGTTGATACGCTTCATTTCAAATTGACACGCATCAACAATCCCGCTCTCAGAAGGGACTTAACCGAGCGGCTCTTTGCGTTTACTGCGCCACGCGACCCCATCGCCCATATCCGCTCTCTGGCCTATCCCGAGATCTATCCCGATTCCACCCGTAGGCGCTATTTAAACGAGGCCTTCACGATTGCACAAAGGCATCATTCCAGAAAGGAGATGGCGTGGGTTGAAGAGCGTCGCTGCCGGTTTTACATGCACGAGGCGCACTACGATTCAGCCATGATCTCGCTTCTGAGGCTGAGAGACGAGTACACCTCGCCGCCGGAGAGTGATGACCGCTTGAATATTGCGCATCTGCTGGGGGATATTTACTTTAAAACCGGATTGTACGACCAGGCCAGAAAGGTCTACCTGGAGATTGTCAGGCGCTTTGAAGGGAATAAACGGTGGGATTTCTGGCGACCCTACGTGGTCATGAACAACCTCGGTCTGATTGGCATTGAGACCGGAGACCCTGAAGCGGCCGCTGAATGGTTCAAAAGATCGCTCAATACGGCACACGCGCGTCTGACCATTCCGGAGAGAGAGAATATCATGGCCTTCTCAATTGTGAAGCTCATGGAGACCCATCTCAAGGCGGACCGCCTCAATCGTGCCCAATTCTATCTCAATCAGGCGGAGGCCATTCCACCCACAGAGATCTACACCGACGTGCAGCAGGAATTGCTCTTTTTGAAGAGCCGCCTGAAACTGGAGGAAGGCGACGCAAAGAGCGCGCTGCAGATTGCTGAAACACTGATGGACTCCCGCAATACAACGCCGAATGGAAAAAACCAGATAGAAATCAACCTGCTCATGTCTCAAATTCACAAGGCCATGGGCCATACCGCCCTGTCGCTCTCTTTCCTGGAACGGTTTAACGCACTTGCGGATTCATTAAACCACCACCGGACGTTGACGCGTTCTCTGCTATTGCTGGCGGAAAAGGACCATGAAATGACGCGGGAACAGCTAAGAGACTCACGCCAGCAAAAACATTACCTGGCCATGCTCTCCGCAGCCATACTGCTGGCCCTGGTCATTGTGCTGCACCTCTACCACCGCATCTACCTGTCCAGACTCCGGCTGGTCAACAAGACCATTGAGAACGATTTTCCCCAGGTCAACCGTCAGGATAAAAAACCAGCAGCCCCACCCACTTCGTCAGAATCTCCCTCCACTGAAAAAGAGGCCCTGGCTCAGCAGTTTCAGGCACTGGTTTTGGATAAAAAACTCTATCTCGATCCAGAGCTGACCCTTCAGAAAACAGCCCTTTATCTATCCACCAACCGCACCTATCTCTCCAATGCGGTCAACCTGACCTTTGACATCAACTTCCCCACCTACATCAACCGGCTGCGCGTGCAGGAGTCCATCCGCCTCATCTCCGAAGGGTTCACATCAAAACAGACGCTGGAGGCGCTGGCCAAACAGTCTGGCTTTGCCAGCCGCACGGTGTTTATCACGGCCTTTAAGAAATATACCGGCGTCCCCCCCTCCTTTTTCATCAAAAATTACGAGACCCAGTACTGTGAACATTTCCAGCAATAATAGGGCGTCTCTTGACGATCAGCGCAGCATCACCGCCTTCTGCGCCCTCACCCCCTCTTTCGTCTTTAGCACGATGAGGTAGGTGCCTGTGGCCACCTGCCGGCCCGACGCATCATCCCCATGCCAGTAGATATTAAACGATCCCGCTGACTGAGCCTCGTTCACCAAGGTTCGTACTTTGCATCCGAGAAGATCGTAAACGGTGATCTCGACAGTTGAGGTTTTGGCTATTTTATAGCCAATCTTTGTTTCCGGGTTGAAAGGATTGGGAAAGGGAGGTTCAATCACAGTTTCCACCGGGGCATCTGGCAGGATGATTGTGACCTCATCATAGACATGTACTGCGCCTGAGGTGTTCACATCGCTGAGCCGGTAGATATATTGCTGTCCCATTTCGACGCCTGAGTCTGTGAAGTCATATTCATGACTTTCTGAGCTGTTACCTTGACCGTGCAAGGCAATGTCCGTTTCATAGGAGGCGATCATCGCTCGTTGTAAGTGCGAATCATTATTCTCCTTCACAGACCGTTCAAGGATAAAACCCAGGTTGTCCGTTTCACTCTCCGTGGTCCAACTCAACTGAACCCCAGCGGTTGTGGGTTGTGCTGAGAAGGAAGTGAGTTGAACCGGCAGAGACATATCGCCGCTGCCGGAATAACTTTCATCAACAGATTCATCTGATGCATTAAACACGGCAGAAAAACCTGTAGCCCACTCCAGGTCAGATTCCTGGGCAGCATTGGTAATAGTCATTTTAACGGTGAACAATTTATAGACGGTATTCAAATCTGGTGACCAGCTGGATCCAAAGCCGAAATCGACTGTCACGTAGATATGGTTGACATTACTCCCTGAGGTCACTGTAAACCCATTACCCACACTTACATTGGGATTGGAGTAGTCCAATACGACAGTGCTCAATGCACTGGCATTGTGATCGAAATAGAAACTGCAATCTCCGAGGAAGTTGGTTGTCCAATTACTGGTACGCTTAAGATTAATGTCAAAATAGAAAAAACCGCCACTGATAGTTTTGTTGCTAATACTGAGATCCACAGTGCGCTGTGCAAAAGCATTGCCAGCCATAAGTAGTATGAGACACAGCAAAGTGATTGAATAGATTTTTCGTGTACGCATTATTCTCTCCGTCGTTTATATTACTCAGCTAATGGGTACTTTAGAAGCTTTATCGACATTCATATTTACCAGATCCTTGTCAGCAAAGGTGACTGTGCCGTTATTTTTTGAATCACACCCTAAGTAGCCGCTGCTGTCTACATTTAAATTGATGGGATCTTTATCAGCAAAAGTGACCGTCCCATTGCCATCGCAATCTCCCCCATACATCCCCCACACCCCGCTCTCCAGCAGGGTCGCGTCACTTCCATAGAACTTATCCAGCCCTGTGGTGAAGTCATAAAGCGTGCTGCTTCCCGCTGACAAGGTTTGTGCCGCAGCACTCATCACAGCCAGATGGTTGCGGTGGCGGATGACGGTGAAGTAGTCGCCGGATGCGAGGTTGAAGTTGATGGTCTCTGTAGTACCGTCATCATCTACAATGCAGCCGTCATTGCGCAGGAAAGCGCTTCTGGAGGCCACGGCCGCGCCGCTGGCTGTGGATCGCAGCTCCACCAGCACCCAGTCGGTGATGGTGGCGGGAATACTGCTCACCGTACGGGCGTCCTGACTGTAGGGCGAAGTCAGGGGAAGGCTGCTATTGAGCGTTGTCAACATGGCATCGGATGAGGCGTCATAGGGCCCTTCCAGAAAGACCTTGGCCTGAACCCGGATCGTACTGCTCTGGTTTTCATACCAGGCGATTTTGTCATCTAGACCTGAAGCAGAGAGCACATCAAGGTCGCCATCGCCATCCATATCCGCCGCATTGACCGATCGTGCCCCACCTGCCGATGTGGTGATGGCCGTCTCAGTCCAGCTGTTGCCGTTCTCATACCAGGCGATTTTGTGATTAACAGGCGACGCTGAAAGCACATCCAGATCCCCGTCACCGTCCATATCACCCGCATGGACGCTCCAGGCACAGATTGCCGATGTAGAGATAATCTGCTCTGTACTGAACGCACCGACTCCGTTGTTCTCATACCAGGCGATTTTATGGTCACCATAGGAAGCCGAGAGCACATCCACATCCCCATCGCCGTCCAGATCGGCAGCATAGACAGAGTTGGGCCTGTAAACCGATGTCGAGAGCACAGTCCGGCCGCTGAATGCGCCCTGCCCGTTGTTGGCATACCAGGCGATGGTGTCGTCGCCCCAGGTTGCCGAGAGCACATCCAGGTCGCCATCGTTGTCCAGATCTGCCGAATAGACCGATTTGACCCCCTGGGCATTCGAGTAAACCACCTGCGCCGTGCTGAATCCACCGGCTCCATTGTTCTCAAACCAGACGATGTCCTCATGTTTTAAGTTAGAGCCGGTGATGACATCGAAATCTCCGTCGCCGTCCAGATCGGCTGCATGGACGGTAAGGGCTTGCAAAACCGTTGTTGACAGGACCTGCTGGCTGCCATAGCTGCCCTGGCCATCGGTATTCTCATACCAGGCGATCTTGTTATCGGCTAAGGAAGCCGAGAGCAAATCCATATCCCCGTCGCCGTCCAGATCGGCTGCATAGGCGGACCTGGGCCCTGCCGCCGAAGTGGTGATGACTGTCTCAGTCCAGCTGTTGCCGTTCTCATACCAGGCGATTTTATTATCCATAATAGATGCGGAAAGCACATCGATGTCTCCGTCGCCGTCTAGGTCGGCCGCATGGACACAGGTCGCTGAATCGGCAGAAGCGGAGATGAGCTGCTGACTGCCGAAGCTTCCCGCCACCTCCGGTGCCCGAACGGTAAATTGGGCCACAACTGAATTCAGTGCAGAACCGGATGTACTTTGAATGTCACTGGTCAGGGTGACTGTGATGACTTCCCCGGCATGAAAGCTGCTGTCCGGGTTGAAGGTAATGGTGGATGTGCCGCCACCTGAAAAGGAGCCTTCATAAGGTCCGCGCTGGTTGCCGGTGACAACGAAGCTGGTGGCGTCATTGAGGGTTGCGCCATTGACGGCATCGTTGAAGGTGACACTGATTTTGCCTTCGGGTGCCAGCGTTATCGCATTCTGAGTCGGCACAGTTGAGCTGACCTGAAAGGGGATCGCCGTGATGGCCAGGTAGTGGTCCTCCACCTCGCCGTTGGCAGCATCTCCGGTTAGAGTCAAAGTCACGCTGTTGTCATTGTCCAGCCGAAAGCGGCTGAATTTGTTGTAGCTGCCCCCGGGAACGAATGTACCTGCCGGCACATCAAAGCTCAATGTATTGACACCGGCCGTGACGGTTTGCATGTTGAAGATCTGCTCGCCGGCATCATTGAAGTCATTGTCCTGGTTCCAGTCGATCCAGGCCGAAAGATAGCCCGATCCGCCGGTGACGTTGACGTTCACCGAGCCGCCGTTGGTGCCGTTGTCCCAGTTGCCGATAACGACCACACCATCTTCATCATCGGTGCCGGCCGTGTTGTCATCGCCTGAATTGGTAGCCTTGCCTGCATCTGTACTCACCTGCCCATCAGATTCGTGGTCGACAGAAGCGCCCAGAATGACCGCTCCGGTATTGACCATACTGTGCCGCGCGCCGCTGTTGGCCAGTAGCGTGTTGCCATAGGCGCTTGGCAGATCCCCGTAGTCCCAGCCATAGTTGAGCCAGACGTCATTGCCGCCGCCGTTGGCAAAGACCGCATCCAGGTCGCCGTCACCGTCCAGATCGCCCAGGGCTGCCCGGTGGTCGTCGGTACTGCCGGCTGGCAGAGCAGCGGATGTGAACGTACCCGCGCCATCGTTGAGCCAGAGTTCGTTGTGGGTTTCGTCGGTGCAAGTGGTCAGGGCGTCCAGATCTCCGTCGCCGTCCACGTCGCCCAGTACCGCGCAGACCGTATTGTTGGGGCCAATGTTCTGTGCTGCGGCTGAAAACGTACCGCTGCCGTTGTTGAGCCAGACTTTGTCGGGGTGGGCATGCATATTGGCGACATAGGCGTCCAGATCACCGTCGCCGTCCAGATCGCCCAGGCTGACATAGGCACTGGCCGCAACACCCAGGGCCTGGCCGCTGTCTGAAAAAATGCCGCTGCCGTTATTGAACCATACCCTGTTGCCCTCATTCGTGTTGGCCACATAGGCATCCAGGTCGCCGTCGCCGTCTACATCGCCCAGGGCCACATGGTAACTGGCATTGCTGCCCAGATTCTGTCCGCTGTCGGTAAAACCACCGCTGCCGTCGTTGAGCCAGACCTTGTTGGCCTGCCCACCATTGGCCACAAAGGCATCCAGGTCACCGTCGCCGTCCACATCGCCCAGGGCCACACCCAGGCTGAAGCCCCCCCACCAGACATGGGCCTTGGCCGAGAACGTCCCGCTGCCGTTGTTGAGCCAGACCTCATTGGCTGAATGCTGATTGGCCACAAAGGCGTCCAGATCGCCGTCACCGTCCAGGTCGCCCAATTCGCAGTCGTAGCTGTGAGCGGAACCCAGGGACTGGCCGGTGTCTGTAAAGCCGCCTGACCCATTGTTCAAGTAGACGCGATTGAATGTGCCTCCCAGTTCATTGGCCACAAAGAGATCCAGATCGCCGTCGTTGTCCAGATCGCCCAGGGCCACGTCGCGGTTGTTTCCGGCAGCATTGAAACCTGCATCATTAAATGCGGCCCAGCCCTCGGAGACTTGAACAGTGAACTGAAATGAATAGGGTGACTCCAAGGGCGTGCCGTTGTTGGTTTTCAGGTTGGATGTCAGGGTAACCGTCACTTCTTCTCCGATTTCGAAGTTCTGAGTGGGATCAAAGGTGACGGCTGCCGTACCGCCCCCATAAAGCGTCCCCGCACAACGTCCGGAGAGCGAACCGTTCACCTGAATCTTGTTGTCATTCAGCGTGCTGCTGACCGGTATATTGAAATTGAGGGTGATGTTGCTGGAGGGGGTGACATTCAGGGTCATGGCATTGGGTGACTGAGATACCACTTGAAGATAGGGCACGCCCAGCCAGACTGTGTTGGCCTGGTTGCGGTTGGTGGTGAATACATCGGGGGCACCGTCATTGTTGACGTCGGCCAGAGCCAGGCCGCGCCCATAACCGCTGTTAAAGCTTGAGATGGGGGCCGCACCAAAATTTCCGGTGCCGCCATTGCGCCAGACCATCTGATTATCATTGTCATTGCTGATGACCACATCCAGATCGCCGTCCTGGTCCACATCGCCCAGTGCCCCGTCAAAACTCTGGGTGCCACTGGTAAAACTGTAAGTGGCCGCTGCACCGAAATCGCCGCTGCCGTTATTTTTCCAGACTGTGTTGGTTCCGGAGATCAGGCAGATGGCATCCAGGTCACCGTCGCCGTCCACATCGCCCAGAAGGGTTTGCTTGGCATTGTAAACCGGAAGCACATCCCCGGCAATGAAGGCCCCGGCGCCGTTGTTGAGCCAGACCTCATTTCCACCCATCTGAACGGAGACCAGCAGATCAACATGGCCGTCGCCGTTGACATCACCGGATGCAATGCCCTCAGTCATGTTGTTGCCGAAGGTGACATCAGCAGTGGTCCCGAAATTGGCCGATCCATCATTGAGCCAGACTTCATGATCTCCATTTGAGTTGGCCACCACCACGTCCAGGTCGCCGTCACCATCCACATCGGCCAGGATAATGTCTTTGCTGAAAGTGGTACCGCCAAAGCTGTCATGGGCCGAGGCGCCAAAGTTACCAGATCCGTTGTTGAGCCAGACGGTTTCTGCCCCGCCCAGATCGGCCACCGCCGCATCCAGATCCCCATCGCCATCCAGATCACCCAGGGCGATGCCAAAGCTGGCCCCGCTGCCGAAGCCGGTGCCTGGGGTAAAAGTGCCCGATCCGTTGTTCAGCCATACCGCCTGACCCGCATTGTAGTTGGCCACCACGGCATCAATATCGCCGTCGCCGTCAATGTCGCCCATGGCCACGTCCCAGCTGTCGGCAGTGCCCAGGCGGTTACCACTGTCAATGAAATCGCCATAGCCGGCCGTGGCCTGGGCCATGAGTCCGGCTGTAGAGACGATCAGTACGAGGCAAAGAACCGCTTTTTTAATCATGTTTTACTCCAGTCGTACCGTTGTTCTATTCATGCATAATGCCGAACATACTCCGTGGGCGTCATGCCGATCACCTCACGGAAACACCGTGTAAAATATGAGGCACTGCCAAATCCCACCTGTCGGGCGATATCATTGACAGGATGAGGCTGCTCCTTCATCATCCGCTGGGCACGGGTGAGCCTTCGAAGGAGGATCAAGCGACTTGCTGACACCCCGGTTGTGGCGGCCAACTTTCGATGAAGCTGGGAGCGGCTGTAACCGGCCTCGCGGCTCAGATGCTCCACAGTGAATTCCCTGTCGGTCAGGCGGCTGTCGATGATCTGAATAATGCGTTCAAGGAAGGCCGATTCTCTGGGAGACAGACCCTGGGTTGCAATGGCGTCTTCCATACGGGCATACTCGTTCTTTTTAGACTATGTCAACACCAGAGCGGGGCATGGCCGCATCCCTGAATGTTTCATCATCGATCGCATTCTGTCTTCAATATTGTAATCGAGGGTTACCTGAATAATATAGAGCAATTCCAAGAGGAAGGGTTAGAACTTATGTTGCAAATACTGTTACTCATGTTGCATGGGGCCAAAACTATTTGAGGATTGCAGGAAAGCTCTATTGTGCTGACGGTTTGTTGTCTCTTTGACCATATTGTGAAGGACTGATCCCGAACTGTGCCCTGAAGCATTTGCTAAAGTAGGAGTGATTGCTGAACCCTGTTTGATAGGCAATATCAGATACCGACACAGTTTTCTCTTCCAGCAACGCTGCCGCCTTTTTCAGCCGTAGAGATCGTATAAATTCACTGGCCGATTGTCCTGTGATGCCTTGAAGTTTGCGGTGCAGCTGGGAGCGGGAGAGACCGACTTCCCGGGAGAAAACGTTGATGTCCAGCTCTGGATTCTGTAAGTGGCGGTCGAGCACGTGGGTGACGCGTTGGATGAACGCCTCTTCGGACGAGGACTTGTCCCGGGGTGCCGTGCCAAAAAGCACTTCTTGGCGAAAGTGGTCTCTCAGCTTTCTGCGCAGTTCGATGAGGTTTTTTGCCCGTATCTTGAGTTCATCAGACTCAAAGGGTTTCACCAGGTAGTCATCGGCACCCTGCTTGAGACCGGTAATGCGGCTCTCTTTGCCAGAGCGGGCTGTGAGCAGCACCACGGGAATGTGGCTGGTGCGCTGGTCGGATTTCAACGCATCACAAAGGGAATAGCCGTCCATTTTGGGCATCATCACATCGCTGATAATGAGATCGGGGATCACTTCAACGGCCTTGGCCAACCCCTCTTCTCCGTCCACTGCTTCCTCAATACGATAATCCGTTGCCAATATTTCCCGGATATAGGCACGCATATCGCCATTGTCTTCCACAATAAGGAGGAGGGGGTATTCGGCAGAAGACGATGAAGTCAGTGGGGGTGGCGTTTGGATGCGCTTTTCTGCTTCTTCAACCACGATGTTGACTGTTGGAGGCTTGTCAGGACAATTGCCCAGCTCCTGGTCTGTAAAATGGTCCTGTCCCAACGGCAACTGGACTTTAAATGTCGTCCCACTGCCTACTGAACTGTCCACTGTCAAAGCGCCGTGGTGAAGCCGGACCAGCTCATGGCAAAGGGCTAGGCCGATGCCGCTGCCTCTCTGATCCGTTTCATTTTCCCTGCCGGCTTGATAGAATCGGTCGAAAATATAAGGAAGATGTGCTGGCTCAATTCCTGGACCGGTGTCGGATACCTGGATTTCCAAATGGTCATTGAGGGATACGACCATGGCCACCTCTCCGCCACTGGGTGTGAACTTAAACGCATTGGAGAGAAGGTTGCTGAGCACTGTCTCAATTTTATCGGCATCATAGAAAAGAGCCGCCGCCTCTGTCTCCAAATTCAGTTCTGTGTCGATTTGGTGTTGCCGTGCATAAGACTCAAAGGCATGAAAGACGCCCTTGATCAGCGGGATGATATCCTGCTGAGCAACAGCCAGAGCTACGTGGCCGGCATCGAGCCGGGAGAGGTCCAGCAGGTTGTTGACCTGCCTGAGCAGGCGCTGGCCGTGCTTCTCCTGCATGCGGGAACGTTCGGTCACAACTTCATTGTGGTCCTCATTGATAAGCTGGCGGGACATACCCAGGATCAGTGTCAGCGGTGTCCTGAATTCGTGGGAGATGTTGGCCAGAAATTGTGACTTAAGCCGGTTGAGCTCTTGCCATTTTTCAGCCTCCAGCCGGTTTCGGGTCATCTCGTTTTTCAATTGTTCTCTATGGATCACCGACTCCATGGCCTCTTTTTGGGCGGCTTCTTTTTGACGATTGACCACCATATAGCGGCGTACGGCCATCCAGATTAATGAGACCACCAGGCAGAGGGCGCCGTAGTGGAAGCTGGTGATGCGCATAGATTCACCACCACGAACCTGATCCATCGATAAAGTAAAAAGCTCGATGGCAATGCTGATAAAAAGCCCGCCGATTCCAGCCATTAAAATTTTTATTTCTGCTGTCATCTGTCTCCGGCTTTTGATGAATATAATTGAACAGACCGCCATACCCATAGCCGAGAGGCCGAAGAAGAGGTTGTATAGTATTTCGAAATTCATCGAAGGGACCAGCCACACCGCAAAGGCAGTACACACCAGGAAGATGAGATGGATTTGCCAGAGCCTTCGGATCAAAGGTTTGTATTGGGGGATCAGGCAATTTTCAACCAGAAGGTATCCAGCCACCGGCGCAATAAGGAGAGAGAAGATATCGAGATAGAAGAAGAGAGACGGGGCGTTGAATACGGTCTGGAGCAGATATGAATTGCTGATTATAAAGATGCCCATGGCCATGAGAAAGAGGGCCACCTGAAGGAACAGGGCGTCCTTGCTGACAAATGAATAGAAGACCACAACCATAACCGCCAACAGGATAAAGAGCGCACCCAGAACGATGGCGTCGAGATCACTGATAAGGAGGGTGCGCAGGATAGGGTAGGCAGGGCCCATCCTTATGGGTGTTCCTATTCCCGGAGCACCATTGCCTGACCAGATACGAAGGGTCAACATCCGGTTTTGAGAGTGATCTGGCAATGGTATCAGGTGTTGACGCCAGCCGAGAAAACGGGTCTCCTCTATGGATTGAAAAGCCCCGTATTGATAAATTTGCTGATCCTCAAGCCAAACCTGCATGGCATGACGCACGCCATCGGTAAATATTCTCGAGCCGGATGCAGTCTGGTGGGGCAACCGTATACGGAGCCAGAGGCTCTGGGCGCCATCTTCCCGGGGGATTTCATTCAAATGGTCCACGGCTATCCAGCCAGCGGCATTGAGGGTGTCGTTCAGCCAAATCAACCGACCCGTTGAATCCACGGGTGAATCACCGCTGCGATACCACCAGTTGCTGTTCAGTTCGATAATTTGCGTGCTATCATCTGGATGCGTTGTTCCAGAACAACTCAACAGCAGAAGAGACGCAATGCATGAACAGAGAATACCGGAAACATTTCTGGAATTACAGGCCATTGCAGTCTCATGACATAATAGGATGTAAGTAATGTACAGGCATTACAGGAAGGATTCAAAGGAAAAACAACAAATGGCATGCCTCACAGGGACGCTATCTTTAAAAAACAGCTCAACATTGCCCATGAATCTACAGTTCTTCTATGAAACGGTCCTTATTTTACTGCGGACGGTTCATTTTATGCCATACCTGTTTCCCATAAAAACAGACAACAACGGCTCACATGACATCATTCCTGCTCCACAGAGGCCCTCGCCTCTGCGGGTTTGTCTACCGCAGCATCACCACCTTCTGCGTCTTCGTTCGATCTATTGTCTTCAAAACGATGAGATACGTCCCCGTGGCCACCTTGCGGCCCGAGGCATCATCCCCGTACCAGTACACTTTGTAGCTGCCCGCCGATTGATTTTCATTCACCAGTTGACCTACTGTGCGTCCCAGAAGATCATAGACGATGATTTCCACGGCGCCCGCTTTAGCCAGCTGATAGGTGACCTTGGTCTGAGGATTGAACGGATTCGGGAAGGGGGGCTCAAGTACCGTCTCTTCAGGGGCGTCCGGCAGAGTGATGTTGATCTCATCATAGACATGCACATCGCCTGAGGTATTGACATCGGAGAGCCGATAAGTGTAGCTGCTTCCACCCTCCACAGACTCATCAACGAAGGTGTAGTCATGCCGTTCCGACGCATTGCCCTGACCGCGCAATGCAGGGTGCGTTTCATAAGAGGCGATCACCTCCCACCGTAGAGACGCGATGAATCGCGTCTCTACATACCCCCCAACCGCCCGTTCCAGAATGAAGCCCAGGTTGTCGGTCTCTGATTCAGTCTCCCAGGCAATCCAAACCCAATTCTCACACGGCGTAGCTGAGAATGAATGTAATTCCACGGGTAGGCTGGCGTCATAAACAGAAGAGGGCGCCGGCGGGGCACCCACCGCCCCCGATTGAATACTCCAAATCCCATCCGGAGGATACTCACTTGGAATGCCCGCTGTATTGTTTTTCACATAGAGCGGGGGGTCGTATGTTCCTACCGGAGCGATCACCCACCCTTTTGTTGTATAAGCAATACGCCCAAAGTCCCCGGCCTTCTTGTACAGCGGTTGGCCATTATAGCTACCGTCTTTATAATAGACGCCATCGGCTGAAAACGTTCCTGCCCCTGTAACCGTAATGGTTTGTGCAGAATCCTCTTCTGATGCAGTAACAAAAATAAGACTCAGCAGTCCTGCCAGGATAACCCCTTTCATAAAACTCCCCCACAGAAATAGTGATTATCTGTTTTTGTTGATACAAAAAGACAGTTATTAAAACTCAAATTACAAATTAAAGGATCAGAGGACGAGTTGCCTTGAAAATTTATCCCTATAACATATGCACAGGCCGCTCCAGCCCCTTGAACGCCGCCTCCATGAGCGTCTCCGAGAGCGTGGGATGGGGATGCACCGTGGCGGCCAGATCCCAGACCGTGGCCTCTGACTGCATCAGAAGCGCCGCCTCGCCGATCAAGTCTGTGGCATTGGGCGCGGCCATGTGCACGCCGAGTATCTCACCGTACTTGGCGTCGTAAACCACCTTGACGAACCCCTCGGTATCGCCCTCGATGAGGGCCTTGCCATTGGCTGAGAAGGGGAACTTGCCGGTTTTGACGATGAATCCCTTGGCCTCGGCCTGCTTCTCGGTGAGACCGACAGAGGCGATCTCCGGATTGCCGTAGAGGTTGTAGGGCATGAAGTCATAGAGCATCTCCCGGGCCTTGCCAAAAATGGCCTCGGCCGCGGTCTGCCCCTCACGCGCCGCCACATGGGCCAGCATGAAGCGCCCATTATTGTCCCCTGCGGCGTAGACATGGGCCAGCGTGCTGCGCGACAGTGCATCGGTTTTTATGTATCCCCCCTCCATTTCGAGACCGGCGTCGATCAGCGGCTGAAACGCCTCAGTCGATGCCTTGCGCCGCGTGGCCCACAGCACTGTCGATGCCTGCAATGCCGTGTCATCGGAGAGGATTACGCTCCCTTTGTCATAGCCGACAGCCGCCTGCCCAGTCATCAGCCTGACCTTGCGTTTTTTCAGCGACCGTTCCAGCGCCTGCCGTAGATCCCCATCGAGATAGGGCATGAACGTCGACTGTTTCTCCACCACGGTCACGGTTGTGCCCAGATCGGCAAAGAGCGTGGCCATCTCCACACCCACCACGCCCGCGCCCACGATGAGCAGATCAGTCGGCATCTCCGGCAGGGCGAAGATCGCCTTGGGCGTCAAAATGGAATCGACGCCCTGCGCCCAGTCCGGCAAGACATATTCTGTACCTGTAGCCAGGATCAGGTGATTAAATTCCAGCACGATGTCATTGACCTGGAGATGCTGCTTGTCAACCACACGACCGTATCCCCTGATCACCTCCACCCCGTTGCGCTTCAACAACTGACCGACGCCGCCGGTGAGTTTCTTTACATTGGCGTCCGATTTCTTTAGCATGGCCGGCCAATCGGGTTTGATTTTATCGCTGTCCACACCGGCAATGCCCAGTTCCGACGCCTTGCGCACCTGGCCGAGCCGCTTTGCCGCGTGCATCAGGCTCTTGGAGGGAATGCACCCCCAGTTGAGACAAATGCCGCCGATGGCCTCAGCCTCAATCAAGGCGACTTTGAACCCCAATTGCGCCGCCCGAATGGCCCCCACATACCCGGCCGGACCCCCGCCCAGCACCGCCACATCCACTTGCTTGCCTGTCATGCTTGCCTCCAGTCCGGGTTAAAGATAAAGGGCCATCCGGGCGTAATCCCCCAGAAGGGCCAGGAAGAAAGAGAGAAACTGTCCCGCGGGCGCACCGTCCACGGCGCGGTGGTCCACCACCATGCTCACCGGCAGAACGCGGGCCGCTACAACCTCACCATCTTTCACGACGGGCTGCTCTTCCATGCGGCCAAAGCCGACAATGGCCAGCTGAGGCGGCAGAATCATGGGCCGTCCATACAACCCGCCAAAGGGGCCGTAATTGGTGATTGTGATCGTCCCGCCACGGGTCTCTTCAAGAGAAAGCGTCCGATTCAAAGCCCGCTCCGCCAGCTGCCGCATCTCTCTTCCGATCGCTACGATGGTCTTGCTCTCCACATTTTTGATCACCGGGACGATGAGGCCGTCGTCTGTGTTCACGGCAAAACCGATATTGACATCGCTGTGCAGCGTGGTCTCAAACTGCTTTGGATTGTAAGTCCCGTTCATCATGGGGTAATGGCCGATGGCCACGGCCAGCGCCTTCATAAACAGCGGGATGAAGCTGATCTTCTCTTCGTTCGATTTTCCTGCGTTGATGCGCTGACGGAAATCCCACAGCGCATCCACCACGGCCTGATCGTGCATCACAAAGGCCGGAATCTCCTGACTGGCCTCCATGTTTCTGGCAATGGTCTTGCGCAGCTGACTGAAGGCGATGACCTCGGTCTGACCCGTCGCCACGGGCTGCCGCACCAATTCCACCGGGGCCGATACGGGCGCCACGGGCGAAGGCGCTGCAGACGACACCGCAGAGAGCGAAGCCGGACGGATCTTCTCTGCGCCACCGGCTGCCGCGGCCACATCGCGTTTGAGCACACGGCCGCCGGGCCCTGTGCCGTGTACAGTTGAGAGGGTCACCCCCAGATCCGCGGCCATCTTCCGGGCCACAGGCGAGGCCAGCACCTTGACGCTGTGCTCAACGAGGCCGATGGCCTCCACAGACCGGTCTGCAATGCCCTCGCCAGAGGGCGGCAGCACCACGCCCTCCAGCGGCCCTTCAATGGCGCCCACCACAGAGCCCACATCCTCTTCCTCTTTGGGCGCGGCCATGCCCCCGTCCTCCACCTCAAGCACGGCCAGGGTCTCGCCCACCTGGATGATCTGGCCTTCTGTGACCGCAAATTGCTCCACCCGACCATCTCTCGGCGCGGGGATCTCGGCGACGACTTTGTCCGTCTCCACCACGGCCAGAATGTCGCCCTCTTCTACTGTATCGCCGGGCGCCACATTGAGCTTCAGCACCTTGCCCTCGTGCACGCCTTCGCCCACATCGGGAAATTTAAATTCAAACTGCATCCATACACCTCCTCTAGGGCTGAAAACGCAAGAGTTCACGGGCCTTTTCTACGATATGCCCCGTGGAAATGAGATAGTGCTGCTCGGCCTTGGGCAGCGGCACAATGGTATCCGCCCCCACCAGCCGCGTCGGCGGGGCCGACAGATGCACAAAGGCCTCATGAGCGGCCAGCGCCACCAGTTCCGCACCCACGCCAAAGGAGGACGGCCCCTCGTGCACCACCAGCAGGCGACCGGTTTTGCGTACCGACTCCAGCACCGTGTCGCGGTCGTAAGGATAGATCGTCCGCAAGTCGATGAGTTCCACGCCAGCACCCTCCTGCTTCAGCACGGCCGCGGCCTCAATCGCCTCTTTCATCTGCGCTCCCCAGGCGATCAGCGTCAGATCCTCACCCGGTTGCACGATTCTTGCCTTGCCCATAGGAATGGCATAGGCCTCCTCAGGCACAAGCTGCTTGACGGATCGATAGAGCCGCTTGGGCTCCATGAAGATCACCGGATCGGGATCACGCATGGCAGCGATGAGCAGTCCCTTGGCGTCATAGGGTGTCGATGGAATCACCACCTTCAGGCCGGGAATATGGCCAAAGAGCGCCTCCATGGATTCGGAGTGATGCTCCAATGCGCGCACGCCGCCGCCATAGGGCATGCGGATCACCATCGGCGCCGTCATCTCCCCCCGCGTGCGGTTGCGGTATCTGGAGATATGGGAGATCACCTGGTTGAAGGCCGGATAGAAGAAGCCCGAGAACTGCATTTCAACGACAGGTTTGAGCCCCGCAATGGCCATGCCCAGGGCGGTGCCTGCAATGGCACTCTCAGCCAGCGGTGAATCAAAGGCCCGCCTCTCGCCGTATTTCTCCTGCAGGCCCACGGTGACGCGGAACACGCCGCCCTCCACGCCTACATCCTCGCCAAAGACGACAATGGATTCATCCTGGGCCATCTCCACGTTCATGGCGTCATTCACCGCCTGCACCAGGGTCAGGGCCTTCATGCCTGCCTCCCCGCGGCTTGAGCCGCCACTTGTGCGTCCAATGCTTTCCGCTGCTTCAACTGATGGGCCAGAACCGGCGGCATCTCCTTAAAGGTATATCGATAGCTGTCTTCGATAGAAGGCGCCGCGTAATTCTCCGCCTCACGGAACGCCGCCTGCGCCGCCTTCTTGGCCTCTTTCTCCATCTGGGCGATGGCCTCAGCGTCCAGCTTGCCGGCCTTCTTCAGATAATTGCCAAGACGAAGCAGCGGATCTTTCTTCCGCCACGCCGCCACCTCATCGTCTGCGCGGTAACGCGTGGGGTCGTCGGCTGTGGTGTGGGCGCCCAGACGATAGGTCAGCCCCTCGATGAGCGTGGGTCCATCGCCGGCGCGGGCCTTGTCTGCGGCCATGCGCACGGCCGCGTACACGGCCATCACATCATTGCCGTCCACCTGCACACCCGCCATGCCGTAGCCAAAGGCCTTCTCGGCGATAGTGGGCGAGGCCGTCTGTCTGGCCCTGGGCACGCTGATGGCCCACTGGTTGTTCTGCACATAGAAAATGGCCGGGGCCTTCCACACCGCCGCAAAGTTCAGCGCCTCATGAAAGTCGCCTTCTGACGTGCCGCCATCGCCCACGTAGGAGATGGAGACGCGATCCGTCCCCTTATACTGTTCTGCATAGGCCAGCCCGACACCATGAAGCACCTGCGAGGCAATGGGCACGGAGACCGGCAGCACATGATAGTCATCGACTTTCAATTTGGAACCCACCTCATTGCCCAGCCAGAGCAGATACTGCTGCGACAGGGGCACGCCCCGGGCAAAGAGCGCCCCGGATTCGCGAAAGGCCTGCACCAGCCAGTCGTCATTATTCAGCGCCAGGGCCGCGCCCACGCTGTTGGCCTCCTGGCCTTCCACAGGCGGGAATGTGGGCATGCGCCCCTGCCGGTTGAGGCTCACCGCCCAGAGATCGGCCTGCCGCGCCTGCACCATCAGGCCATAGGCTTGCAGCAGGCGCGCATCTGACAGCAGGGGCAACCCTTCAACGGCCTTGCCCACCACGCCTTGCTCGTTCATTATTTTTAATTGTCTCCCCTTTCGGGGATCCCATTTTTCAAACATACTCTACTCCTCTGCTGTGAAATTGGAGCGATGTCAAATTCTGCGTCATCCAGAGCGAAAGAACCGTCTCACTGGACACGGGATACACCTCGCCAACGGCAAAAGCGCGGTAAACTGCCGTTTCAAGACGATGGGCCACAACTTCCGGTGTGCCCGGCCAATAGGTGGATAGATTCACCACAGGCCGCCGCCGGCTGGCCACTGCCGTGGCCGGTACATCGGCCTCTGTCCAGCGGGTCAGGCGATGCAGGCGATCGAGATTTGCATCAATCAAAATGGAGGCGTGATAGAGCAGCCGTCCCGGCTTGAGATAGGCCGCGCAGCCCAGCAGCTTCTTCTGGTCGATGAAGGCCGAGCCGTGATCATCCACCTCCACACGGGGACCGATGCCCGGCAGGGCCGAGGCCAGCGTGCGGCTGAGAAAACCGATGCGGCTGGAAAGCGATGTCATCGTCGCATCGATCTGAAGAAGAAGCGGGGTGGGAACGGACAGGGTGAGATTGAGCACGCCTTCATCGTGATACACCGCGCCGCCGCCGGAGAAGCGCCTGACAATGGGCACAGGGTCCAAACGATGGGCCGCAGCATCCACCTCCAGTAATACGTCCTGAAAGCGGCCCAGCACCATGGCCGGCCCATTGCGCCACGCGCGCACGGCCAGGGTGTCGTCACGCAAAAAAACCAGCGCCTCATCAATATGGAGATTCTCCAGAGGGCTGGTTTTGTCGAGATCAATATGTAAGACGGCACTGTTCATGAGCGTTCCGATTTTTGATGAATGAATCTTCAAATCAAAATCATACTCACGGGGTGGGAATTAAGTTCCCAACGGGCAAAAGGCACCGGATTGATGCAGTGTGCCCTTAGGCGTGCTCGGAATGCCAGGGGGTGAAGCAGTCACTTCATCGGACTGCTGTAACATGTTAAAAAAAACGCCTTAAATCAAGCACGGTTTAAACTGGATGCCGGTGAGCGAACGCAGGGATGACATCTATATGTCATTCTTTGTGCCTTGGTGTCTTTGTGTCTAAAATCTTTCTATCTTTTCCTTTTTTCGTATCCTCCGCTCTTCTTCGTAGGCCGTATTCCTGCTCTTTTAGTCTCCTCCCCCCGGGGAGGGCAAAGGAGGGGGTGCTCTATCTTCCACCCGACAGAACCGGCCGCGCTTGCACATCAGCACTGCATCCCTGCTGAAACCACGCAGTAATAAAAAAACCATCTTTCTTCGTATCTTTGTGTCTTTGTGGCTAAAATCTTTCTTTTGCTATTTTCTGTATCCTCCGCTCTTCTTCGTAGGCCAGCTCTTTGCTTCTCTTCAGCCCGGCTGCCCGACCTACAGCGCACTCCCCAGAAAATCAAAGCTCAGCTTGGACTGGAACACGGGAATCTGAGAGAGCACATTCCTCAGATTCATGCGCTCGATGTCGATCAAGCGGTTGAGATCCAGGTCGTCATTCACCGACTTGAGATCGGCGTGGGCCACAATCTGATTGTAGAACCTGAGCTGCCACAGCGCGTCAAAGACATAGCGCATGTTGCTGAAGGTCTCCTCCTGCATGTGGCCGGCCTCAAAGAGCCGCTGCAGGCGAAGGCTGGTGCTGGCCTCATCAATTTTTTTCTGCAGAGCGTAGACGCGGGCCATGATCTCCAGAGGCTTGATGCACTCCTTGATATCAATGGTGCGCAGCCCGTCTCTGCGGTCCGACTTGATTTTGCCCAGGCGGTTCAGCGGCGGCTTATAGAGCAGGGCATTGCGCGCAAAGTGCATAAAGAATGCGGGATACTCCTCACCCAGATAGTGAATGGTACGCTTCAACTCCTCTACCAGCACGGGCTCACCATAGGCGCAGTGCAGGTCAAAGAAGACATTCACCTCCAAAATGGATTCCGGCACGGCTGTCTTGAACCAGCGCTCAAAATTACGCCGCCACTCTGAGAGCGAGAGGCAGTACAGGGGGTTGGAGGCCATGATACCGCCGGGACAGAAGGGATAGCCGGCCTGGGCCAGGCGCGTGCACACCGCATCGCTGAGATTGAGAAAGTACTTCTGCACTTTTTTCTGATTCTCCGGCGGCACATCGGAGTACACCAGGGCGTTGTCCTGATCGGAGAACAGCGTCATCTCAAAGCGGGCGTTGCTGCCCAGAGAGAGAAAAGAAAAATAGGTGGGCGGCTCACCCAGCTCCTCTATCGAAATCTCAACAAATCGCGTGAGCGACGCATGATAGAGCCGGCCGATGGCCTTTCTCAAGACAGCGGGACGCACCCCCTGGGCCATCCACTGTCTGAGCAGCGCCGGTTGATGGTTCAGTGCATGAATCACGTGACCGGCGCTGGCGCTCTTTTCAATATCATCGATCAACGGCGCCAATGGACCCAGTTCGTCTGCCGTGAAATCGAGAGGACGCCACCCCGGCGCAGTCAGCGGCACAGGCCCTAAATGCAGTCCGGCCACGCCCTCACCCACAGACCGCGTGATCGGTCTGAGCGCAATGATATGGCCTCTTTTATGGGCAAAGAAGATGCGCGAACTGGAGATGATCACATCCATCAACACGCCGCTGCGTGTCTTCACCTGGGCCTCAAACTCACCCGAGGGCACAACGCCATCATCCCCCACAGTCAGTTTGGCCCGCGCCTTCTCGTTGATCTGCACCCTGGGGAGCAGCCGTTCCCAGATATCGGAGCGGCACAGGTCGCGTTCTTCATAACCGAGCATGCGCTGCAGCGCGTGGTTGGCGTAGATATACTCGCCACCCACCTCCAACAGATAGCCTTCATTAGAGGTCTCGGCCAGGGCCCGGTAGCGCTCCTTGGCCTCACGCAGCCCAGTCTCGGCCTGCTGTCGTTCGTTTTCAATGCGCCGGCTCTGGAAAATCACATAGATCATGATACACAGGAGGAAGAGCGTGATCAAAGCAAAGTCGACAAAGAGCGAACGGCTCAACCGATTGATCTCCTGCTCCACATCGTGAATATACATGCCGGTGCCGATGATCCATCCCCATTCCTTCACACCCTCCACATAGGAGAGCTTGAGCGCGCTGCGGCTTGCATCGTCTTTCCACTGCCAGAGATAGGTCAGATAGCCGTGGCCCTGGGCACGCACCAGATCGACAAATTCCACAAAGAGATGCTTGCCGCTCTTGTCCTCTCGGTCGCGATAGTCGGTGAGATCCTGGCCAATCAATTCAGGCCGATAGGGGTGCACCACCATGCGCGGATGCATGTCCGTCACCCAGAAATAATCCTTTTGATCCTCGCCGTAGCGCATCTTTTTGATCTCATCGGCGGCCTCACGCTGGGCTGCGTCACGCGTCAAAAGACCACGCGCCTCAAGATCGATATAAAAATTCACGGCGCTCACCGCCGTGTGTGTGAGCTCACGAATCATCTCACGCTTGCGGTCCATGATGCTGCGGCGGAACAGGGGGATGACAATGAAATAGATGGAGGTGACAAAGAGCACAATGGCCAGCATCGTGGGCAAAATGATGCGTGTGGTGAACCCGCCACCCGTTTTTGTCTTCTGTTTTCCACCCCGCCCGTCCGCACGGCCCTTAAAATATTCGGAGAGCTCCTCTGTACTGAGTATGCTGTCGCGCCGTTCATGATGCTCACTCTCGTGATACTTCTCTTCGAATGTGCCCTCAACAAAATCAGCGCGGCTGGGCAGGTAGCCGTCATAGTCATCTCTGACATGAGACTCAAAAACCCGACGGATCTGCTCTTTGCTGTACTGACCGGAAAACTCCTGATACGCCTCCTCAAGGGCCTCACGGCAGTGACGGAATTTACGATGATCATAGGGGTTGAAATCCGGCGTGTGGCCGGCACGGAGAAAACGGTCGAAACCCTCCACATCAAAAAAACCGTCAATCCACTTGTGAATCTCCTCGGCCCGCACACCCACTGTTTTTTCGGTGCGGTCGGCGTGTTCGCGTATGTTCATGAAGCCCCGCTATTTGATTCGTCCCGGATAAACAATAGTATAAAGTTTTTGTACAGCAAGCAAGAAAAAAGCGGCAATGTCTTTCCGGGTCATTGTCTCCTTTTTGCAATTTTTCGAAGCAAACGCTTAAAATTTGTACAAAAACAAGAAATCGCACCCCTTTGAACACACTCAAACAGCGCTAAATGGACGGTACGAATATTGCAGGTTTTCTATTGCCAGACACACAACAACAATCGATTAGGCCCTTCCATGAAACTGATTACGCGCCCATACCGTCATCTGCTCTGTGGTTGTCTCGTCATGGCTGGCTACGGCATCGCCATCGCCCAGGAATCTGCAGAGAATCTTTGGGAGATGTCACTGGCTCAACTCATGAACGTCCGTGTCATCACCGCATCCAAAATTGAAGAGCCCATCTCCGATGCCCCGGCCACAATCTTGGTGGTCACGCAGAATGAAATCAGGGAGCGGGGCTACAGCAATCTCTCACAACTGCTGGACGATCTGCCGGGCATGGACGTCATCCGCGTCAACAGTGATATCTCGTTCCGAAACTACTGGCGCGGTTTCCGTAACTCATTTGGTGCCCCCTATCTCTTTCTCATCGACGGATTGCCATGGCGAGACCTCTACTACCACGATGCCGAGGTGATGCGTGCCATGCCGCTCTCCAATATTCAACGCATCGAAGTGGTCTATGGACCCGCCTCCTCGATCTACGGCGCCAATGCCTTTAGAGGGGTGATCAATGTGATTACGGTGACAGACCAGAAACAGAGCGGCTCAGCCTTTACCGGGTCTTTCACCACCGGTTCCAACGACCAGTTTATCGGGGATGCCACGGCTTCCTATAATAATGGCGATATCAAACTCAGCCTCGCGCTTCGTTTTGAAAACGGCGACGACGCCCCCTCCACCCGCAACACCTACGAGTGGAGCAAAGAGAAATATATCAATGATCGCAGGCTCTGGGGCGGATTCGTCGACAGTCCGGCCACAGCGGGCCAGGCGTCACCTCACAGACACCGCGCAGTGCACTTCAAAGGACGCTTTCGCTCTGTGGAGCTGGGGCTGCAGTACTATGAATTGACCTCCTCCTACGGCCTGGAGTATGCCGCCGACCGTGTGCTCCCCAACGTGGTCTGGACCAAACAGGACTATACCGCCTTTCTCCGCTACGCCGCAACCCTCAACTCCAGACTCAACAGCACGACAGTGCTTCGCTACAACGGCAGCGATATACCCAATAACTCAGCGCTGGCCGAAGGATTCAATATCTCCAACAACGCCGGAACATTGTCACGGGTCATCAATTTTGAACTCTGGCAGACCCTCAACCACAGCTGGACGGCGTCTCAAGACCTTCAATACCTTGCCACAGACAAACTCTCCATCAATCTGGGATTCCGTTACGAACAGAAGAATCTGCAAAAAGCCTATGATATCTCATCCGGTCCCTTCTGGCACCCTGACTCCGTCTTTGCAGACAGCTACCCTTTCCCTGAACCGCCTTCATCCGCTTATCGTTATCAAAACCGCATTCTCACATTAGACAAAAGCGCCCATATTCATCTAAAGTATATCCCGTCTACGGCCAGCTCACTTCACCTGGGTCTCAGACATGACAACAACTCCATATACGGCCAGGCCAATACGCTGCGTGTCGGCTATCTGCACAGAATCAATCACTGGGGATTCAAACTCCTCTACGGCGAAGGATTTCAGGAACCCAGCCCCCGCGTTCTCTATGGATCCTGGGCAGGACTGGGCAGCGAGCCCTCACTTCGACCTGAACGCAGCAAAACCATCGAACTCAGCCTCAGCCATGTCACCGCACAGACAAACCACACACTGAGCCTCTACCACACAAGGGACGAGGACACGATTCTCAATCTCCAGGAAGGCGGTAGAAATGTCGGCCGCCGTAGAATCTACGGTCTCGATTACTACTTCATCTACCACCCCGCAACAACATGCTTCAAGAACTGTAAGATCTGGGGGTACTACTCCTATATCAAAACCGAAGGGGATGAGCTCTATGTCCCCGAGACCAATCGATATATCGAAGGAGAAATTGGGGATATTGCACCCCATAAATTGAACCTGGGGATCACAACACAGCTCAGCAGCCAGGTACAGCTTACACTGTTGGGCCGCAAGGTCGGTCAGCGGAAAACCGTACAGTCCAACCCCATTGCCACAGTGGACGCCTATACGGTATTGGATCTTCACCTCAGAGTAAAAAATCTCTTCGCATCGGGTTTCAGCCTCTCGCTGAAAGCCAACAATCTCTTCAATCATAGCTACTATCATCCGGGTATTCGAAGCGCCGACGCCGGCAATACGCCTGGCTATTTTGATGACAGCGGAGCATGGCACGGCAGTGCCGGGTGGCTCAATTCACTGCTTCCACAACCTGGCCGCACCCTGGTGGCCACATTACAATTCAACTTTAATTAGAAAGAGGCTCCCCCAGGGGGAGCCTCTTTCAATGTGTCCGACAGCGGACGGTGAAGCTATGCCGCTTTCTTCTGCGTTAAAAGAGAAACGACAATCAATGTCATAAACGCCAATGGTATGGAGATAATGCCGGGATTGTCCAGCACATGCGGCGCAGAAGCCGCGTCCATGCCGTAGCGCTCAAACATGGTGGGTGAGGTTAGAATGATACCCAGGGCCGCTACCATACCCACGGTAATGGAGGCGGCAATGCCCCTGGCCGTGGTTTTCTTCCAGAACAGCAGCATGAGAATGGCCGGGAGATTGGCCGACGCAGCCACGGCAAAGGCCCAGCCCACCAGGAAGGAGACGTTCATGCCCTTAAAGGCCATGCCCAGAAAAATAGCGATGAGCCCCACCACAAAAGCCGAGATCTTGCCGGCCTTTACCTTGCCCTTGTCCGTCATCTTGAAGCCAAAGAAGTTGTCCATCAGATCATGGGCCACAGCACCTGAAGCCGCAACGATCAGTCCGCTGACCGTGCCCAGCACCGTAGCAAAGGCAATGGCGGAGATAATGGAGAAGAGGCCGACCCCGAAATACTTGGCCAGAAGCGGGGCGGACATATTGCTGGACTCCACATCGATCACACCGTTGACCATGGCGCCCAAGCCCATAAACAGTGTCAAAATATAGAAGAAACCGATGGCCGCAATGGCCACAATCGTCGACTTGCGTGCATCTTTCTGGCTGGGCACGGTGTAGTAGCGGATCAGCACATGGGGCAGAGAGGCCGTACCAAAGAACAACGCCAGCATCAGCGAGATGAAGTTCAGCTTCTGCATGAAGGTGCTGCCCTCGTCGAGTTTGAACTTGAGGCCGGGACGCATAATGCGCTCACCCGCTGTGGTCTTGCCGTACCACAGCGTCACCTGATTGCCGGCGTGCTGAAAACCGGCTTTCTTGTAGAGCAGCACCTCGCTGTTTTCGATGACAGAGAGATACTCATTCCAGCTCAGCGGACCGGTACTGCTCACCTCCTGACCGTTTTTAATGATTTTCACCGCATGGCCCACCTGATAGAATCGGCGATCGGCCCTGGGTGCGCCGTTGTAGAGCGTCTGGCCATCGGCGGTGGAGACCTTGGAGAGCGTCTCGGTCACATAGCCGTCTGAAACCTTCCACCAATTCTCAATGCCGCCTTTTTCAAGAAGCACATATTGATTGGACTGGGCCTTGAGCTGATAGGTGGAATCGGCAATCGCGACAACCTCTCCACTCTGCACCGTGGCTTCCAGTTCTGTGAACCGATGATAGTCTTCGGAGGGATTCAGCGAGATGCCTTTATGCACCACATTGAAGGTCAATACCGTGGAAAAGACAATCAGCAACGCGCCTTTGAGAAACTGCACGTAGGTGGTGGAGGCCATGCCCGCCGTGGCCACGATGAAGATCACAATGCCGCCCACCATGAGCACGCCGGCCCAGTGCGGCAGGCCGAGAAGCGGCTGCACCAGCGCACCGGCGCCCACCATCTGAGGGATCAGATAACACATGGAGACAATGAGCGTGGAGATGGCCGCCATGAGTTGAATGCCTTTGTCATTAAATTTGGCGTCCAGCGCATCGGTGAATGTGTACTTGCCCAGCCGCTTCAACGGTTCAGCCACCACAAACAGCGCCACAATCCAACCGGCCAGATACCCGATGGAGTAGAGAAATCCATCGTAACCGGCTGTGGCAATCATGCCGCAGATCCCCAAAAACGAGGCGGCAGAGAGATAGTCACCGGCAAAGGCAATGCCGTTGACCCCCCAGTGAATGTTGCCGCCGGCCGCAAAATACCCTTTGGCGGATTGGGTGCGTTTTCCAAAGTAAAAAGAGAGGCCCAACACAAAGACCACAAAGGTAAAAAACATGCCCACAGCCAGCCACGAGGCTTCATAGATCATACTTCCACCCCGCTTTCTGTGCGATTCAGTTCATTCTCTTTTCTGGTACAGACCGCATTGTAAATCAATCCCATGACAATGGCCAGGACAATCAAACCAAAGCCAAACACCACGGCCAGATTCAATCCCAGAAACACATCGCCTGCCATCATTTGCGGTTTTGCCGTATTGATCAACACGAAAGCGGCGTAAATCAGACCGTAAACAAAGAAAAGGCGCAGCCCCAGCTTGGACTTGAACGCTGCTGCGTTATCCTGACCCAGCTGGGCTGCCGGTCCATGATCCATTGAATTCCTCCCGTTGAATGCGATCGCCCCGAAGCGAGGCGAAATAGACAATTCCCATTCGGCTTATGGGATGACGAATGGGAATTGTCATGAAAAGTGAAACGGTGCAATCGATTACATGCCGTACATCTCTATGATTTCCTGCTTGGTTTTCCCCAGGATGTCGTATTTTTTACCGACTTTGATAAAGGCGTCCAGGGCCTTGTCCAGATGATGGCGCTCGTGCCCGGCTGAGATCTGCGTGCGAATACGCGCCTGACCCTTGGGCACAACCGGGAAGAAGAAACCGATGGCGTAAATCCCTTCATCGTAGAGGTCGCGTGAGACATCCTGGGCCAGCTTGGCGTTGAAGAGCATGACTGGAACGATGGGCGTGTCACCGGGGCGCAGCACGAATCCCGCTTCAGTCAGACCTTTGCGCCAGTAATCGGCATTGGCCTCCAGCTTGTCACGCCGTTCTGTGGACTTGGAGAGAATCTCCATCACCTTGAGCACGCCAGAGACCACCACCGGGGCGATGGTATTACTGAAGAGATAGGGCCTGGCCTTCTGACGGCACATCTCGACGAGTTCTTTGCGGCCGGAAACACATCCGCCGGAGGCGCCGCCCAGGGCCTTGCCAAAGGTGGTGGTGATAATATCAATCTTGCCCAGCACGCCGTACTGCTCATGGGTGCCGCGACCGGTTTTGCCGATGAAACCCGAGGAGTGCGACTCATCCACAAAGAGCATGGCACCGTATTTTTCACAGAGCGCCACCATCTCGTCGAGCTTGGCCGTGTCGCCGTCCATGGAGAAGACGCCGTCTGTGATCACTACTTTATTCCGCTTGTTCTCGTGGAGCTGCAGCTTCTTCTCCAGGTGATCCATGTTGCTGTGCTTGAAGGTATCGTGCATGGCCGAGCAGAGCCTGATGCCGTCGATAATAGAGGCGTGCACAAGGCGGTCTGAGATCATCACGTCATCCTCACCCAGTATGGCCTCAAACACGCCGGCGTTGGCGTCCATACAGCTGGGGAAGAGAATGGTGTCCTCCGTGCCGAGAAACTCAGACATGGCCCGTTCCAGTTCACGGTGAATGTCCTGCGTGCCGCAGATGAAACGCACAGAACTCATGCCGTAGCCACGGGTGTCCAGACCGTCATGGGCGGCCTTAATCACATCGGGGTGGCTGGAGAGGCCCAGATAGTTATTGGCGCACATGTTGATCACTTTTTTCAGATGGGAGCCTGTGGGGAACTCCACCTCAATATCGGCGGCCTGCGCGGAATGGATGAAACGTTCCTGCTTGAAAATGCCTTGTTCCTGAATCGCGTTCAAGTCGTTCTGATACTGCTGACGCATCGCTTCTGGAAATGCCATCGATCAACTCCTCTCACTTTTTGAGCGGTTTTTCCACGGACAGGGGCAGAGGAATAAGGGTGTCGGCCTCAGGGACACGGAAAGAACGTACTCTTTCATTCAACAATTGAATCCGTGCTTTTCCGTACCCCTCCGGTGAGAATCCACTAGCATGCCGACACGATATATGAGTAAACAAGTTGAAGCTTTAGATAAACTCTTTCACCAGGGCGCAGATCTTGTTCACCGTGTCAAAAGCCTCTGGCGACGCCTTCTCATCAGGGATAGAGATACTGTATTTGTTCTCCAGGAAACGTTTCAGAGAGACCATGGAGAAGGAGTCGACAATACCGCCGGAGATCAGCGGCGAATCCACGGTCAACACCTCGTCTTCATCTTCCACATACTCTTCTATGATGTATTCCATCACCACTTTCTGCATCTCATCCATCTTGTGCTCCTTGTGCATTTGAGTAATTTTGCCGACGCCTGTACAGCAGAACCACTGACATTAACTCTTCCGCCGGCAGGTTAACGATTCTCTTCGTTCTTCGTTCTTCGTTCTTCGCTCTTCGCTCTTCGCTTTTTACTTTTTACTTTTTACTTTTTACTTTAATCTTGTTCAACTATCCGCCTACTCATCATCCTCCAACGTCGAGGTATCGCCAATCTCCTCACCCCACTCCTGGGCCTTGAGCAGACGGCGCATAATCTTACCGGAGCGCGTCTTGGGGAGCTTCTCCACATACTCGATCTCCTGGGGCATGGCCAAAGGAGAGAGCTTCTTGCGGATAAAATTCATGATCTTGAGTTCTGTATCGGCGTCGGGTGTGTAGCCGGGGTTCAAGGCGACAAAGGCCTTCACCACCTCCATGTTCACATCGTCGGGCTTGGCCACCACAGCCGATTCAGCCACGGCCTCATGCTCCAGAAGGGCAGATTCGACCTCGAAGGGACTGACCAGATGGCCGCCGGTGTTGATCACATCGTCGTCGCGGCCTGTGAACCAGAAATAGCCCTCATTGTCGATGTGTGAGCGGTCGCCGGGCAGATACCAGCCGTTGACAAACTTGCTCTGATAGGTGGCCTCATTCTCCCAGTACGTGCGCATCATGGCCGGCCAGCCGGGTTTGAAGGCGATGAGGCCGACTTTTCCTGGTTCTTTGATCTCTTCAAACGTCTCCACATCCACCACCGTCCCGGTGATGCCCGGGAAGGGGCGGCCCATGGAGCCGGGCTTGACCTTCATGCCCGGATAGTTGCAGATCATCATGGATCCGGTCTCGGTCTGCCAGTAAGTGTCATAAAAGGGCATGCCGAAAATCCGCTCCGCCCAGATCACGGCCTCGGCATTGAGCGGCTCACCCACACTGGCCATGTGGCGCAGGCAGTCCATGTCAAATTTTTTAACGACTTCTTCGCCCGCCTTCATCAACGAGCGGATGGCCGTAGGCGCCGAGTACCACATGGTCACGCGGTTCTTCTGGATGAAGCTGTACCAGTTCTCCGCAGAAAAGCCCTTGTCCAGCACACACTGCGTGATGCCCAGAGACCAGGGGCCGATAATGCCATAAGAGGTGCCGGTCACCCAGCCGGGATCGGCCGTACACCAGTAGATATCGTCTTCCTGGAGGTCCAGCACCCACTTTGTGGTCAGGTATTGAGAGATCAGTGAATAATGGACGTGTTTCACGCCCTTGGGCTGGCCCGTGGTGCCTGAGGTGTAGTGAAGCACAGAGGGCGATTCGGCAGTGGTGGGATGGATCTCAAAATCATCGATCCAGTCAGCAACCTCCAAGGAGAAGACGCTCTCCCGTTCTTTCAGGGGTTTCTTCCCATCATGATCGACGATGATGATATGCTCGAGGTAGGGCATTTTTTCGAGAATTTTGCGGACCTTGCCCACATGCTTGCGCTGTGTGAGAATGACCTTGGTCTTGGCGTTGTCCAGGCGGACATGGAGGGATTCATCACCAAAGGCGGAGAAGAGGGGCTGGGCAATGGCGCCAATCTTCAGCACGCCGAGAAAACCCAGATAGAGCTCAGGGATCTTGTCCATAAACAGGCAGACGCGGTCTTCGGCTTCCACACCGAGTTCGCGGAGATGGGCCCCGATGGTGTTGCTCGCTCGGCGGACTTCATCAAAAGTGTAGCGCTTTTCCACCCCCATGGCATTTTCCCAGATGAGGGCCAATTTCTCGCCTTTTCCCTGCTGGCAGATGCGGTCTGAGCAATACCAGCCAATATTGATCACATCCCCTTGCACATAATCCAACTCCTTCTCGGCGATGGACCAGTCAAAGTGTTGCACTCTTTCTTCATACGAACCGATGTTTGGCATAAATCCTCCTTGCGTGGCGATCTATTTGCAATCATTGCGGATGGGTATGTTGAAATATCTGCTTACCAATATATGGATCGGGTCTTTTCTGCTGCTAAAACACTCCTGATGGATATTATGCTTTACAAAAAGGGCAAAACGACCACGAGGGTATTCATCCGGGCCAGAACAGTAGCCACTTGATTGCCCCCGTGGTCAATATGACGAAATTTATTTCAGTTTTTTATTCAGATTGAGCAGCATGTCCTGCGTCATGGTCTCAAGGGTATAAGACGGTGTCCAATCCCACTCTGCGCGGGCGGCTGAATCATCCATGCTGTTGGGCCAGGATTCGGCAATGGCCTGACGCACGGGATCCACGGCGTAGTCCATGGTGAAATTGGGGTGGTGTTTCTGGATGGCGGCCATGAAATGCTCCGGCGCCACAGAGAGTGAGGTGACATTGAAACAGTTGCGATGGATCAGCCGTGAGGGATCGGCCTCCATGATGTCCATGGCGGCTTTCAAGGCGTCGGGCATGTACATCATGTCCAGGTACGTGCCCTCTTTCAAATAACAGGTGTACTTTCCGTCGGTGATGGCTTTGTAGTAAATATCAACGGCGTAATCTGTGGTACCGCCGCCGGGCTCTGTCTCATAGGAGATGATGCCGGGGTAGCGCACGCCGCGCGTGTCCACGCCGAAACGTTTGTGATAGTAGTCGCAGAGCAGTTCTCCAGCCACCTTGGTCACGCCATACATGGTGGAGGGGCGCTGAATGGTGTCCTGCGGGGTCTTGTCCTGCGGGGTGCTCAGCCCAAAAGCGCCGATGGAACTGGGAAAGAACACAGCGCAACCGGTCTCTCGGGCCACCTCAAGCACATAGAAGAGGCCGTTCATGCCCACTTCCCAGGCCAGTGTCGGCTTCTGCTCGGCCACGGCAGAGAGCAGTGCGGCGAGATGATAAATGGTGTCTGCTTTAAATTCCTTGACAGTTTTCAATATCGCTTCGGGATCTGTACAGTCCAGAATCTGAAACGGCCCGGTGTCCTTGAGCTCGCCTTCGGCCATACGAATGTCTGTGGCGAGCACATTGTCCGAACCGTATTTGGCCCTGAGTGCCAATGCCAGTTCTGTGCCAATCTGACCCGTTGATCCAGTAATCATTATGCGCTTCATATACGTCCTCTATCAATTCAACTGTTCTAAAATGACAACAGCCGCAGCATATGCGCGGCTGTGTGTCAAAGACAAATGTAATGCAGTAATACCTTTTTCTTCCATTTTAATCCGGGCAATGCCTGAGATCTGTAATTCGGGTTTACCGGCTTCATTACGGGTCACTGTGATGTCCTGCCAGGAGATGCCATCCACCAGTCCCGTGCCCATGGCCTTGAGAAACGCCTCTTTGGCGGCAAAACGTGCGGCAAAACGCTGGGCTCTTACCTTGGCGTTGGCCGCAGATCCACAGTACGCCACCTCACCTGCCGTAAACACTGAATCGGTGAAACGCGGCGTTCTCGACAGCGTACGCGCCATGCGGTCCACTTCAAGAATGTCAATTCCGGTACCAAAGATCATTGATTGGGTCTCATTTCTTCCAGCAGCTCAAAGGGAAGCTGCAGTTTATTAAAAATTTTGTCAAATTTCAAGGGAAAAATCGGTGGGATTCTTACGGATCACCCGCACCCACTTGATCTGATGGTGGGCCGCAGAAAAAACCACCAGTTTGCACCAGGCCAACTCGATCTTTTCACCCCGCTGGGGGATATGTCCCAGGCGATCAAGAATCAGGCCGCCCAGGGTGTGATAATCGCCTTGTGGCAGCGCCAGATCATAACGATAGTTCAACATATCAATCTCCGCCCGGGCGTGTACATCAATAATGCGCGGCGTCTCTTTTCGTATCAACGATGAATCACGCGCATCACCATCGCCCATTTCACCGAAATACTCCTCCAGGAGAGCCTCAAGGGTGACAATACCCGCCGTGCCGCCATATTCATCGATCACCACGGCAAGCATGGCATTGGCCTGCTGCAGCTGATGCATACACTGGGCGATGGCCAGAGATTCAGGGACATAGAGCACAGGCTTCATCAGGCCGACCACTGTTCGGTCTTCCCTGAAAACCAGATCCTTCACGTGCAAAATGCCGATAATATGATCGATATCCCCTTCAAAAACCAGCAGGCGTGAGTGTCCGGTTCTTTCAAATTCCGCCGCAGCCACATCCACAGCCGACTGCTTCTCCACTCCTTCCACCTCCAGACGGGGCACCATGGCCTCATGCACCGGCTGACGGCCCCGGTTCAGCCAGCGTCCAATGAGCTCGCTGATCTCTGTATCCATCATCCCGGTCTCAGCCCCTTCACGTACCAGCATCTCCAGGTCCTTGCGGGAGAAGAAGCGAACCACACTCTCAGACTCACGCCCCAGCATAGAGAGTACCCAGCGGGAAATCTTTGTCACAAAAACGATAATTGGATAGAAAATCAGGCGGGCCCCTGAGATAATCCAGTGCACACGGAGCACCACGGCCGAGGCCCGTTCACGGGCCAGCGATTTGGGCAGGATTTCGCCAAACACCAGTAAAACCAGGGCGCTGATGCCTGTAATCACATGGGCGCCAAAACTTTCGTTCAACAGCAGGGCCATCAGCGTAGAAGCCGATACCACAGCGATATTGTTACCCACCAGGGTGGTGGTTAAAAAACGATCCGGTTTCTTCAGAAGACGTAGCGCAGCAGACGCGCCGCGCCGTTTCTGACGCACCCAGACCTCAAACTTGAATCGGCGTGCGGAGATAAAGGCCGTTTCTGTGGCCGAAAAAAAGGCAGAGAAGAAGAGGGCGACTCCGAGAAGCAGCAGGGTCATCATCCAGGCTCCTCAGCTGTCACACCGGCTTTTCCGGCCGTGGCTTCGATCAGTTCCGCGGCAAAGGGATCGACCTTGGAGCGTTTTAACCCCACGGTCTGGCGGGCAGACTCACTATAGTCAGAGGCCAGAATCTTCCCCTCAAAGCGCTCAACCACATGCATCACCACACCGGTGAGGTCATAGGGATAGCTGATCTGTATGGACTGCATGATGTATCGCGTCTTGATGCCGGCGCTGTCCAGCGCCTCAGCCGCACACTGCCCATAGGCGCGCACCAGTCCGCCGCAGCCCAGCTTGGTACCGCCGTAGTAACGCGTGACCACGCAAGTGACCTGGGTAAGATCGCGTCCGTCAATCATATCCATGATCGGTTTTCCGGCCGTGCCCGAGGGTTCGCCATCGTCGCTGTAACGGAATGCCGAGGCATCGCCCAGCCCCACACGATAGGCCGTACAGTTGTGCGTGGCGCTATGGTGCTGCTTGTTGATGGCGGTAATAAAGGCCTCGGCCTCGTCGCGGGTCTCGGTCAGGGCCACATGGCCGATGAATCGAGAACCCTTCACCTTGATTTCAGAGTGTGCCGCTTTATCAATCGTAAAATACTGGTCTTCCATCTCTACTGCCGAAGACCTCCATGTTAATCGTTTATTGGACGCTTTTCAGCGCCTCGCCCAGGGCATCAATGCAGGTCAGGGAACAGCGGATCTTGTTTTCCGGCAGCCCGCCCAGGGCTTCGGTCAGGGCGGTTTTAGAGAGAGCGCCCGCCTCGGCCGTCGACTTCCCCATGACCATCTCCGTCAAGAGACTGGTGGAGGCGATGGCCGCTACACATCCCATCACCTTCATCTTGATATCGACGACCACAGCGGACTCGATCTTCAGATGCAGCTGCACCTGATCGCCATCTGCCTCATTTTTCGCTGTGCCCACCGCATCGGGTGATGAGATCTCACCGACATTGCGGGGGTTGGCAAAATGGTCGCGCACGGTTGAACTGTACATGCTCTTCTTCCTCGTTTTATCGAAAGATCATCAGGCGGCCCAGCTTCTCTTTCTTCAGAGGCGGGTCCTCCCAACGCGTCCAGGCAAAGACCTTGTAGAGATACACACCGTTGGCCGGTGCATCGCCCATGGCATCCAGTCCGTCCCAGGGAATCATGTTGAAGCCGGCCTCTCCGTCCACCTGCTGAAGGTGACGGATCATCCGTCCGCTGACCGTATAGATCTTAATGTCGATCTCGGCCTCGTGGCTGAGACGAAATGTAAAGTGTGTCTGTGAAGACATGGGATTGGGATAGTTTAACAGCGCATCAATTTTCAGTGTGCCGCCCTCGATAATCTCGAAACCCAGCGTACGCGACGCGGAATTGTTGGCATTGTCCCAGGCCTTCACTGTCACATCATGACGGCCCGGCGCCAGTGCATCGAGGGTGTAGCGGACCTTTCCGGCGAGATAGCTGCCAGAGTCGTAGCGAAATCCCTCGGTGGCATCCAGGGGCTCGCCACCATCCACGGCAATGGTCAGTTTGTGACCGATCTCACCGGTGATATTGACCCCTGTTTTGTCATCGGCCACGGCCATGACCAGCTCAGCCGGCTGCGGAACAATATCGCCGTCCACAAAATCTTCACGACCGGTAAAGAAGAGATCCACCTCCGGTCCCTCACCATCCACGATATTGGCACTGCCCCCCACGACCATGTTGTTGCGATATCCGCAGCCGTCTGTGGTATCATTCCAGAAGTACGTGGAGATACGGCCCGTATGTTCACCGTAGGAGATGTCCTTGGGCACGATGAACGCCGTCTCAAAGCGGCCATCTCTGACCTCGGCCTCGCCCCTGAAGAGGGCGTTGCCCGGCAGATCATAGGGCACCCGACTCCCGGCAGCGGTGGTATGCACACGGGGGCGCAAAGCATCCTGCGTCTCCAGGCGGACGGTACCGTTGAAACCTGACCAGAGCGTCCCCTGATTCATCACCTCACCGGTGACGCGCACCACGGCCAGGGCCTTCAGCGTGTCTGGCGATACCGAGGTCAGCACGGTCTCGTAGCGCGGCACAGCCAGACGCATGGCTGGATCGCCAAAGAGATGATACTGCTCATTGTTGGAGATGGAGCCGGACGAGGCCTTGGCCATCTGCATGGCCTTGCCCACTGTCAAAGTCGGCCCCGACTCGCTCAACACCAGCTGCGTGAACTTGCTGTTCAGAGATTCATTGGGCCCCGGTGAACACTCACGCGTGGCCGAGATGACCGCCACCGCACCAAAATCTTCACCGCGGATCAGTTCTTCGGTGGTGGACTCCTCATCGATCTTGTCGAACCAGCCGAAGAGACAGGTGGCCGCATAGACAAAGACCGGCTTGTTCTGATTGCTGAAGGCGCTCAGATGGAGGTCGCGATGCAGCATCCACTCATGGCCCCAGAGCTTCTGATTGCCGTGGCCGATATAGTTCATCCACAGCGTGCCGCGGTTGACCTGGTCGATGATGGCCTGCGTGGCCAGCGGTTTGCGAACCCCATCGCCGGTAATCACCTCGGGATAGTCCATGGAGTAAATTTTTCTCAGGTTAAATCGACCGGGGATGACATTGTCAGCCAGCCGTTCCGTGGCCTGTGTATGACGAATCTCATTGGCGGTCTGCCCCTTTTCATCATCGGCCACCAACGTGATGTGCTGGCGCCAGTCGCCGCGCTCCGGCGTGGCATCATAGGCGATAATCTTATCCACCACCGTATTCGCTTCTGACGCGCTGCGCACCGGCAGGCGTCCAATGGCCAGATCCAGCGTGAAATCATTGCCCGTGACATAGGCATAGAAATCGTCGGTGGCGCGGCCCGAGCTGTTGCCCCGGCCGGCACGTTCATAGGGCGGCATCCAGTTCTTGTCCTCATCGGACATCAGGTTGCGGTGGTCAAAATCTCCATCGCCCAAAAGCAGCAGAAACTCGGGAGGCACGGTCCATTCTCTCTTGGCAAAGCTGAGAAAATCGCGGATGGCCACGGGATCGTAGAGCCCCCACGAGAAATTATCGTAGACATCGGCCACATCCACCACCTGCACACTGAGGCCGGAATAGTTACGGCGATGCGCCGCCAGTTTCTGCGCCGCCTCCATAAAATCGACATGGGTGAGAACCACCATCTGCGCGCCCGTGAGATCCTCACGCAGTGCCGGCGCCTTTGCCGTGGCAATGGACGCCGGTTCCAGCAGGCTTTGCTCCGAAAAGGCGTACAATGTCTGCGGCTGGGCCCCGCCCTGATCAAGGATAACGGACCACTCTGAGCCGGATGCAGTGACAGGCCGCGAGGTGATGCTGTTTTTATCGCTGATATTCCAGACAGACGGGGCCTGATTGAATCCCTTCAGCCGGCAGTCGTATCGCCCGGCGGAAGCGGGGGTGTAAAACCGCAGTCTTCCAAGATCCGTTCGCAGTTCACGGCTGTATGTCACTTCAACCCAGTCCAGATAGGCCTCCGGGTTCTCGCTGCTGCCCGAATAGAGATAGGAGAGTGTGAGCGCATGCGGCCCAGCCCCCGGATCGCCGGTCCACTGGAAACCACGCTTGACATCAGTATCGTTGACAAAGCTGAACTCGCTGAGCAGCTGTCCACCCAGGGTCAGTGCAAAACCGTGCCTCCCATCGACCAGGCCAGCCACAGCCACATTAAAAGTCATGGGGCTTTGAGAAACGGGATATTCAATCCCCAGGTCTAACGTACGGGAGAGAAAACCCGTTCTGAAAGCCGGACCATACCACTTGGCCCCCTGCTTGGCCGGATTCACCGTATCCAACTCATAGAAAGCCAGGTCTTCAAACCGGTCGACAACGGTGCTGTTCTCTGCGCTGACCGCCTGGGCCTCAGCAATTCGCTTGCCCGGCATACCGTCGTTGAAACAGAGCCAGACAATATTTTTACTCTCATAGATATGGTTGTGGTGGGCCAGTATGGAGCCGTCCCGATGCACACCCTGCACGCCCTTGGCGTAGAAGAGCAGCGCATCGCCGCTGTCCCAGCTGCCGTCGTCCATGCCTGTGAGCTGCACGGGAAGCTGAACCAGGGAGTCGAGTCTGGATTTTCTGGCATCGGGCTCAAGCTGACGGCCATCGTTATGAAACACCTTCACCGTGGAGACATCGATTGAAGTCGTTGAAACCCCCTGGCTCTCGAGCCATGCGCCGGTGATCCGATACACTCCCTCTTCAGTCACCGGTATTTTATACCACTGCCCCCCTGCGCTCTGCTTGCCGGCACGGCGGGACACCGCGCGACGGCTGACCGCCCACGTCATGGCCTGGGCCGCATTGACGGTCCGTGACAACAGGGAGCGGTCTGCAGAGGCGGATCGCATGAAGGGTTGGGCGCCGGTGTATCGAACATCTACCTGCAGGCGCCGGGAGAGTGAGAGGCTTTTTTTCACTGGATTGAACTGCACCGGGTAAAGTGTCAGACGCAGGAGGCGCTGTGATCCCATCATCACGGTCTCCACGCTAAAACGACGACCCGGCAGAGAAGCATCTCTCTCGTAGGCCGCTCCACGCTTATAGGATTCCGGGGACAATCCCCCGTCGCCAGCCAGGTGCGGCAGGGGAATGAGATCAACGTTCTTCCGCGTCTCCTCTCCTTCCGGCAGTACGCTGACCTCGGCGCCGGCCCCTGAGGGCAGGGCAAAGAGCAGAACGCACGAAGGAAGCATCGGCTCGCCAGGTTCGCCCTCAAAGGCAACACCGGTGAAATCCACACGTGAATAGGGGGCGATCCCTGTCTTCTGGATCTGCATCTTTGTCAGGTCGACACGCACCGTGCAGCCGCCCTCGTGCTGGGAAATCACCTGGACATCCTGCCCCAGCGCCGCCTGCACCAGCGCAGTCACCCAGAAAATACCAGTCCACATCTTCATAGATACCTCTTTAATAAACGAAACGGGGACCCATCTCCACGGTCACATCCGAAATAAAACGATACTGTTTTCTGATTTCTGATATCAATTCATGCAAACAGTGTTGCACGCGCTCCTCTGAAGCCTCATCCTCTGTGCGGATGTGAAGATGCAGCACACGCTCATTCTCTAAACCCTCCAGACGGAGGTCATAAAACTGCAGCGGACACGTCCCGCTGGAGAGCAGCGCTTTCAAGGTCTCGGCAATGGCCAGAGTATCGGCCTCCACAGGCACCGGATCGAGATGCACGGTGCTGTGGGTGTGAAACACGGCATCCACTTTTTTTCCCACGCGCGTGCCCAGGCTGTGGGCCTCGGTAAAGGAGAGCGTCTCATCCATGGAGACGTGCATGGAGATCACGGTTTCACGGCCGTAGTGATGGACAATCAGATCGTGTACATCCACCACGCCGGCAAAGGAGAGCGCCACATGCTTCACCGATTGCACCCACGCCGTATCGGGTGCGCGCCCCAGGAGATCGTCGATACCCTCTTTCACAATGACACCGCCGGTCCACACAATCATCACCGAGACACCCAGGCCCATGGCCCCGTCCAGCCAGAACAGACCAAAATGCTGACCGGCAAAGGCCACCAGCACCAGAATCGATGAAATCGCATCGATGCGATGATGCCAGAAGTCCGCCTCCAGGGCTGGAGACGCGATCATACGGCCCATCTCACGGCTGATCCGCCCCAGCCCCTCTTTTCCAAAAATGGTCATGACGATGAGCCCCATCACCCTCCAGGACGCCTCAAACGCCTGGGGATGACGGATGCGCTCCACAGCCCCTTTCCCCAGCTCAAACCCGACCAGAATGAGGATGATGGCCACAACCAGTGTGGCCACGGCCTCCATGCGACCATGGCCGAAGGGATGTTCTGCATCGGCGGGTTTTTTTGCCACCTTGAATGAGGCGACGATAACCACCGAGGTTGCCACATCGGAGAGTGTGTGCATGGCGTCGGCAATGAGCGACATCGACCCGGAGATCAATCCAAGAATCAGTTTCAAAGCAAATAAAACCAGGTTCACCCAGATGCTGATCCAGCCACCCACCATGCCGTATCGGCTGCGCACCTGCTGGTTTTCAATATTTTTGTAATCTGGAATCGTTTTTTTGATCAGCCACATTGTTAAACTGTGCAAGGTAATGCTCCGTAAATATCAAAAGACTTTGAAATTTAGAGAACAGAGCCCAAAAATAAAAGGGAAAACTCAATTCTGCAGACAATCAACAAAGTCAACGTCAAAAAACTGTAAAATTCGACAACTCTATTTTGATTCTTCGGCATTTAAACGTATTATAAAACAGCATCACAACGCTTGACACAAACGCAAACCCAACGTCTGGAATCTCCATGCAAAAACCCGATACAAAAGGACTCATCACCCACATCATCTTCTTCATTGTAGCCCAGCTGGCCTGGCTCACCCTGCTGGGACTCTGGATCTACCGTACCGTCTCTTCACGCATGCTCATGGAAGAGGTGGAGAGGGGCAGAACCGCCACCATGACAGACACCATGACAGATATCTTTGCTCTGGTCGGTGGCATTGTCCTTTTTGTTGCCGTGTCTGTGGGGATGGCCTTGATTTTTCGGCGGTTGACTGTGGAGATCCGGCTCTCCCAGCTCGTTGATGAGTTTGTGGCCGGTATCACCCATGAGCTCAAAACTCCGCTGGCCACCATTCAACTCTATCTTGAAACCCTGCGCTACAGAGAGGTGCCCGCCCGGGAATCGGAGCATTTTCTTGGATTGATGCTGGAAGAGACAGAGCGGCTGCGTGCACGCATTGAACAACTGCTCCAGGCATCGGCGCTGACGCCAGAAGGTGTCAAACACCGCAAGATCTATGTCCCCGCGCACGACGCCTTGAAGGAGATAATTGACGATGCGGCGCTGGCACGTAAGGTTGATCCCAATATGATCCGCTTCTCAGGCGGCTGTGACGGGTTCATCCACATCGATCCCGACGCCATGCGCATTGTCTTTGACAATCTGATAGACAACGCCATTAAATACTCTACGGGGCCGGCCCATATCTCCATCGCCTTTTCCCATAAAAGACAGCGCATCGCCGTGGCCTTCAAGGACCAGGGTGCCGGCATTGCCAGAGAGGACTTGAAAACCATTTTCGACAAGTTCAGGCGCATCACAAGGCCACACCTCCCCAGTGTACGCGGCACCGGACTGGGCCTCTACTGGGCCAATCAAATTGTAAGTTACCATGCGGGACGCCTCCGCGCACAGAGCGATGGAGTGGGTTTTGGCAGTACCTTTATTCTTGAACTGCCGCTGGTCAAACAAAATGAAAAGGATTGGATCTCATGAAAATGGATACAACACTGGCAGGCAGCCGCGTACTCGTGGTTGAGGATGAAGTGGCACTGGCCAAGGGCCTGGCCTTTAACCTTGAAGCTGAAGGCTATGAGGTCTCCCTGGCCTACGACGGACTTGAAGGACTGGCCCGTTTTCATGAGAGTCATTGGGACCTGGTACTGCTGGATGTGATGCTCCCACACAAAAACGGATTCGATGTGGCCCGTGTCATTCGTGAAGAGGCGCCGCGTCTTCCTCTTCTTATTCTCACTGCACGAACAGGTATGGAAGACAGGCTTCACGGACTCAGTCTGGGTGCAGACGATTACCTGACCAAACCCTTTCACCTGCCCGAACTCCTGCTTCGCATACAACTCATTCTTCGCCGGGCGCGCTGGTATGAATCGGTGATGGATGAATCTCCACAGATGGCCCTGGGACCCTGGTCCATTGACTTCAAGACTCAGACCGCCAAATCAGGACGAAAAACCTTGCAGCTCTCAGCGCTGGAGGCCCAGGTTTTGCGCTATTTTTTAATGCATCCCGGTCGCATCATCTCACGCAGTGAACTGCTTGAAAAAGTTTGGCAGACACGGCCCGACCTGGAGACCCGGACTGTGGACAATTTTGTTCTCCGTCTGCGTAAATACTTTGAGACCGATCCCGCCCAACCCAAATATTTCCATGCCATTCGGGGTGCCGGCTATCAGCTGGACCCCGAACAGCTGGATGTCGATCCCTTAGAATGACTATAGCGCATCAGCCACTCGCCTGAAGTGATAACCATAAGCCCAGAGTGTGACTGCCAGCTCAATTTGCCTGGGCCGCTTTCGCAATGTCCATCGGATGAGCTTCCAGAAGTGCCGGCGTCCCTGGTCCAATACACCCAACCGCCACAATGCCCTGAACAACGGGGTCAACCGGAAACGCACCCGGCCCGCCCTGATGCGTGGCTTCTCATAGCGGCCCAGTAAAGTGACAATGCGGTCATAAAGATCCGAGGGCGTATAAATTGTCGAAAGCAGCCATCGATACCCCATCATCAATTTACGATAGGCCATTTTCGGAACAAAGTTCAGCTGTCCATTGGTATTGTTCACACCAGGCTTTCCAATCAACCGCTTCTGAGTTTTTAGACGCTCATAAAGTTTTGAACCCCGCGGGGCATTAAGCAGGCCCACCATGGCCGTACTGATACCACTCTCCTGGATGAATCGATGTTGATTGTGGAAAACTTTTTCTGAGTCCTCGTCAAAACCCACAATAAACCCGGCATTCACCAACAGCCCGCGCTGCTGAAGACGATGCACGGCACGCTTCAGATCTACCTTTCGATTTATCCGCTTCTTACACCCCTCAAGTCCCCCATCCTCGGGCGTCTCTATTCCCAGAAAAACACTGCGGAATCCGGCATCCACCATTCTGCCCACAAGGAGGTCGTCCTGGTCCAGGGTGATTGTGGCCTCTGTTGAGAAGGCGAAGGGGTAGTCGTGCTCCGCAGACCACAACATCACGGCCGGCAGCAGCTTATCACGCACAAAGCTCTTGTTGCCGATAAAGTTGTCGTCCACTACAAACACGCCGCCACGCCATCCCGCCCGATAGAGACCCTCCAGCTCCTGAATCACCTGTCCCGCACTTTTACTGCGTGGCACACGCCCGTTCAGTGTGGCAATGGTGCAAAATTCACACTCATGAGGACAGCCTCGCGAGAACTGAATATCCATGGCGGCATAACGGTTCATCTCCAACAGATCCCATCGAGGCGAGGGGGTGAGAAAGAGATCAGGAAAGGTTGTACTGCGATAGATATTCTCTGCTTTACCCTGCATAAAATCGCTTAAAAATGCAGGCATGATTGATTCGACCTCACCCAACAACCAGTGGTCCACACCCAATAAATTGGGCTGTTCCAGTGTGGCCATGGGCCCCCCCGCAATCACTGTTTTACCAGCGCCATTGGCCCGACGCACCACATGCTCAAACGACTCCCGATGGACACCCATACCACCCACCATCACCAGATCCGCCCACGCCAGTAAATCTTCAGACAGGGGCCGGACATTCATGTCCACCAATCGGACCATCCAGGTCTCAGGCAGCATGGCGGCCATGGTAATCATCCCCAGGGGAATCTCTGAAGCCTTTTTCCCCACCAACCTCAGTGCATGATGAAAGCTCCAGAACGTCACCGGTGTCTCCGGATAGACCAGCAGTGTATTCATAATACCCTCCTTTTCAAATGCACAATCGAATTACAGTTGAAAAGTAGTCAATAAAAAACGGTACTGCTGTCAAACAACGGTCAAACTGGAGCAGTTCCTCAAGTTTCGCCCGCCTCTTTTTCACTTGCGCTGTCTATTTGGTGAAGGCCTATCTCAATGTCATTTCCCATTATTACACTCAAAAGCCATCACTGTGTCGCCGCACACCCTTTTCCTTGTCGCACTTTCACCTGTGCACACCCTTTCCGGCATAAAAAAACCCCGGCTTTTCATAGCCGGGGCGGTTATCATAAGATTGTTTAACTAGAACGTGAAGAGAGAGACAAACATCCCCCGCCAGTTCTCTCCGTTGGACAGATTCTGATACGCCGTGGTCAGGTGCTCCGCCTCCACCATAAATGTGACGCGCGAGCTCACTTTTTTGGCCAAATTCATGAAAAACCAACTGTTCTTTGAGCGCATATTGTCCACAAGATCATCTTCATTGATGGCTTCAAGCCCACCGCCCACTGTGGACGACAGCGTGGGAGAAAGAGACAGTTTCGCCTGTGCCCAGCCGCCAGTGGAGCGGATGCCGATAATTTCATTGCCCTGGACGCGATACCCCTGAAAGATGCCGCCGAGATAGGTGTTGAGATTCTTACCGGTGAACCCCTTGGCAGTCAAGGCGATCTTGCCCATGGCCAGTCGGCCCTCGGCCGCCACACTGTAAGATGAGGTCATGTCATCGCTTACGGCGGTATTGATAATCTTCTCCCAGCCCACATGACCCATCACAGAGACGCCGCCTCTTTTACAGTTGATCCAGAGACGACCCATGAACCAGGGACGTCCTGAACGCTCACCGTCGCCGACCACATCAAAGTCGCCACCCGCAAAATCGTCATACTTGATATTGCCTGCGATAGGACGGTTAACAGAGAAAGCCGCCTTGACCCTGCCTTTGCCTGTGGTGAATTTGATCTGGGGGAAGCGCATCCAGAGATTCCCTTTGCCCGCACCGACCACAAAACTCGCAGTGGAGGGGAAAGGACCGGAGATCAACCCCCAGTCCTGACCGAGTCGGAGTGACCACGAGGGCTTTACCAGCTCCACCCAGGCGTGGCGCAGACGGGGTATGGGTTGACGCGCTGCCGTGCCAGAATTGGGGAAACCGCCGGCAAAATCCATTTCTATCAAGCCGTTGACCTGGCCATTGTCTCCAAATTCGCCTCCACCTATCTTCACACCGATACGTGAATGACGCGCATTCATAGTGAATCCGCCATTGCCGTCGGAACCCGAGGGCACAAAGAGCATCCAGTCGCCTTTGAACGTTTCATTCTGGTCGATCACGGTTTCAAACTTAACAAAGCCGTAGGGTTTAAATGTAATCCCCGGTTTGTCCTGTGCCAACAGCGCTCCGCCCAACAAAAACACCCACAACAAACGTCGCATAACCCCTCCTGATCCATGATTATTTGGGAATTTTCACTGAAAGATAAGGTAATTTCCGACTAAAGTAAAGCCCAATCCATCCCGCCACTTGCAAACGTCTCAGTAATAGAGTATTTTAAACACCATGATGCGACCACTTCAAACGATGCTTGTTCTATTCTGCACCGCACTGACGCTCAACGCTCAGATGAAACCCTGGCGTCTTCCCCTTGAGCACAAGGCGCTGGGCCCCTACACCTCGCTCAACACACTACAGACCATTCGGCCGCAAATCGGTCTTGCGCTCAGTGGCGGCGGCGCACGGGGATTGGCACAGATCGGTGTACTTCAAGTCCTGGAACAGCATGCCATTCCCGTCGATTATATCACCGGCACAAGTATTGGTGCCATTATCGGCGGCTTGTCTGCCGTGGGCTACAGCGCCACAGAGATTGAATCACTGGCCGTCGCCTTTGACTGGGACACAATTATTCAACGCACGCCGCCGCGTCAACAGCTCTTTCTCACACAGAAATCCAACACCGCCAGGCATCTGGTTGAACTGCACTTTCAGGACATGCATCTCGTCCTGCCTTCGGCCTTCTCCAATGGACAGGCCTTCACCACCATGCTCACAGACCTGGTCTACAACGCACCCTCGCCACCCGTCGATAACTTCGATCAGCTTAAAACCCCTTTCAGGGCCATCGCCACAGACCTGGTGACAGGCGAAAAAGTTGCCATTGGTTCAGGCTCTCTGATCGATGCCATGCGCGCCAGCATGGCCATTCCCTTGCTCTTCACTCCTATTGAAATCAGCGGACGCCAATTGGTGGATGGCGGTCTTGTGGACAACCTCCCCAGTGAGGAAGCCATCGCCATGGGCGCCGATCACGTACTGGCCGTCGACACCTCCAGTCCGCTGCACCGCGCCAACGCGCTCAGCGCCCCGTGGGTGATTGCCGATCAAGTCACCACCATTATGATGCTCAACCAACTGAATCAATCCAAAACCGATGCAGACCTGCTTCTCACACCGGTGCTGGAAGGGGTCACCAACCTCGACTTCAAAAATATCCCCGAGATCATCGCAGCGGGCAGGGCCTCTGCCGTTGACATTGTGGACTCGCTGGACCAACTGCTCACCGGCCGAATTAAAACAGGTGGCCAGCAAACGGAGATACAGTCTCTAGAGATCACAGGGCTGGTCCATCTCAACCGTGAAACCTTCGACGCCCTCATGGGCATCGCAGATCTTCCTATATCGATTGGCGAACTTCAATCAGCCCTCTACCGGCTGGCCGAGGACGGCCGCATTGCCCGTCTCTCTGCACAGGTCGATTCAACCCTACAACACTGTCACCTTTCAGTGACAGAATCACCCCTTGTCAGACAGATCCGATTCATCGGCAACGCCGCAATATCAGACTCCTCTCTGCTGGCTCAATTCGGTCCTGTCATACCGGGACCCATCAATACCCGTCACCTCAGTGCCAAACTGAGCCAACTCATTGAACACTACAAATCAAAAGGCTTCAGCCTGGCCGCTTTCGACACGGTTTTTGTCGACGAAACTTCGACTTTGAACATCGGCCTGTCCGAAGGCCGCATCAGCGCCATCGACCTGATTGGCATTCACCACACCAAACCCTGGGTGGTCTATCGTGAAATGCCATTCTGCAGCGGAGAGCTGGTGAAATCATCCACCCTGTCTACCGCATTGCGCAACATCTACAGCACGGGGTATTTTGAAGAGGTCAGGGTCTCGGTCTATCCTGCAGACAGTGCAGGACAGCATCTCTTTTTCTTTCTCAAAGAAAAAAGCCAGGGCCGCCTCAAACTGGGGATGCGATACGATCGGGATCGCCATATCGCCGGCTTCATGGAGGTCGGGCAGAACAACCTGCTGGGTTTGGGTATAGAAGGCACGCTCCGCGGCCTGGCTGGACAGTTTGACCAAAGCTTCACATTGGACCTGAGGTCCAACCGACTGATGTTCTCCTATCTCACTGCAGATCTTCAGCTCATTCTGGGCGAACATCGTGATTATTTTTATGAAAACCTTATCGAACAGGGCGAATACAGCACCTCACGCCGTTCAGCCACTATCACACTCGGTCAGCAGATGGGCCGGCTCGGTACGGTTTCTGTTCGCTTTCACGCCGAAGAAGCCCGGCTGCAGCATCAATACAACGATTGGCATGAAAATCTAAATATCTTCAGCCTTGGGATTCGATCAGAGGTCGATACGCGAGACAGAACCCCCTTTACAATGCGTGGCATGCATCACAGACTTGACTATGAAACCGCCGCAGGATGGGTGGGCAACGACGAGGGCTACACCCGTTTGGAGTCTCTAATTGAGACCTATCATTCCACGGCCCGTTTCTGGACACTGCACCCCCGTCTGCACTGGGGAAGTTCTGATCTCACCACCCCATTCTATAAACAGTTCAAAATTGGGGGACTGGAGTCGATGCCGCTGATCCCCCACGCCTCAATGAGTGGCCGCCGTTTTGTCGCCTTTTCTGCAGAACTGCGCTGCAACCTCCCGTGGCCATCATGGCTCTCACCCCATCTCTCTATACGCTTTGATATTGCGGGTGCATGGAAAAACTACAACGCCATTCAGGCCGAAGACTTCAAACGCGGCAGTACGCTCATTCTCGGTGCTGAAACCTATCTCGGCCCCCTCTACCTCAGCTATGGACGTCTGCACAACGGCGGCAGCCATTTCTTCTTCTCGCTGGGACACCGATTCTCTCTAAAATGAAACAGATAGAGTCGTTTGTGGATACAAGAAAGCCCCGCCGAATTGGCGAGGCTTTCTCATTTTCAATAGAACTGAATACGTTCGTTTATTTTCCTTGATGCTGCATTAATTTCTTGAGCTGCTCCATACGGACATTGTCACGGGATTTGTTCCAGCGTACCCAGTCGCGCTGTTCTGCTGTGTCCTGATCCTGAATGGCGCCCTGGCTCACAATCTTGCCTCTCTTGTCCAGCGTGATCTGCTGCATGGATTTGACAATGTAGATCCACTCCTCCACAGAGACTTCCCTGGGACCTTGAATCTGCACGGGCCCGCGCACCTGCACCGGCTTGGTGTTGAGCACCTTGGGTTTCAGATTTGTGTTCTCCGGGGCGTTGGTAATATGCACCTCGCCTTTATAGACCTTCAGCTGCGTGGTTGAATCAGCATCAACGCGCATGGCCAGCACCGTGCCTGTAATGGCAGCGGCGGCCACCGGCGCCGAGATGTCGAACTCTGTATCCATCTCAATCTCATGCACCTGGGCCCAGAGCTCGCCTTCTTCAAGCTTGATCTGCGTCTTCAGTTTCTTGTCTCGTGTCTCATCGTAGAGCTTGACGATATCAATCACCGTGCGCGGTGCAAGGCGGATCACATCCATCTCGGCCAGGTTCAGCTCGGCACGGCTCTGTCGATAGGTTCTCACCTTGTCGCCTGAGTGTACATCCGTATCCACCGGTGCATCACTCCAGAGTTCGGCGCTGACGGTTTTCCGTTTCACCTGTCCATCTGCGTAGGTGACCACCCCTTTTTTTTCATTCTCATCGGCGCCGTAGATCAGGCCGCCTGCAAGCAGCAGTGCACCCACTGGCAGTACAAAGCGAAGAGATCGCATTATTGTCCTCCTGCGTTTTCCTCAGGATAGTAGCGCCCATAAACCAGATCCACCAGTTTGATAGCTTCACGGGAGAAGGGATCTACGTCACGTTTAAAGAGCTCATTGTCGATGAGGATCTTGGCCACACGCCAGGATTCGGCATCGTTTAATTTATCCAGCAGACTGTCATAGGCATCGCGGTCGCCGCCGAAAAGCTTCTTCACAAAACTCTTCTCCGTGCGTGTGTCTATCAGAGAACGAAGATCCAGTTCCGGCCGCTTGCTTTTCTGAGCCTCAGGCACCGGGGCGGCGGCTTCTTCTTCGCTCTGTTCACGACGGATAATACGCATCCCTTTAGGCGTCTTTTCTTCTGTGGCGACGGGCGGTGCTGTTTCTGTTGTGGATATTTCTTCAACGGTTTCTTTGGACAATGGTTCCGGAACCGGGGTGGTTGTTTCATCCAGATCCCAGTCGTCAGCCAGTTCAATCACCTCTTCCTCGACCGGCTCTACAGGGAGGCTCTTTTCTTTATGTACGAGCGCGGGTGATTCCGCCGCCGGGGTAGGTACATCAAGAGAAAGGGGCTCGATTGATGCCTCAGTTCCAACCACTTCGACAGGCTGCACCGGCTGTTGCTCCACCGTATTTGAGAACTCACTTCTCAATTCCTGATAGCGTTTCAATGTCACAGTGAGATCAGCAGAGTTAAATTCGTTTCGGCCGAGTTTTACCTCAACACCCACGGCCTTTGCAAATCCAGCCTGCTGCCGGTCCATCATAAAGTCTTTAAGGAGCATGCCGTCCAAACGACTGACTTCCTCGCCTTTGGACTCCGAGAGAAAATCAGTCAGAATTGTAAAATCCCTCATTAACCAGGAAACGGGATCAATCCCGGCCAGTTTTCTGAGAATGGCGTCAACCAGCGACTGGTAACCCGAAAGATCCAGAGAGGTCAGCCCATTTGCCTGGCAGGATTGAATCAGCATATCGCCATAGGGCATGGTTTTCTTGAAGGGTTCCAGCCGATCCTCAATCTGAACCAGTGCGTGATGATCACCGTCTGTAAAGATCTTCTTTTTCATGGTGCTCACCGGCTTGATCAGATAATCAAGACGTAACACCAGGGCCTCTTGAAGCAGGCTCTCAATTTCTTTCTCAAAGAACGTGGCGGCATTATAGAGCACGGCGTTGCTGTGGTCTTTAATGGTGTTCAGCTCACTGATATCCAGATCAAAGTGAGGCGTGGCCTGAAGCGCCAGTGGCGATTCTTTCACAAGATAGAGAGACACACGATCACGGAAAAGGCGTTTGATAAAACCGGGAATGGCGTTATCTGCGTCAATTCTCTCAAACCGGACCTTCTCTCGTCCACCCAGAATCCGCTTCTTCAAGCTGGTCACAAGCACGACGGTTTCATTTTCCCACATAGTCTTTTCCTTTATTACACATCCAAGAGAAATTTAGCAAGATATTTATGTGACCCGCAGCGCAATAGAAATCTATAGCGGGTGACTGCTTTGATCTCTCTGCAAAATACGTGCCTTGCCTGGTCTATTCTTCTGCCGATAGAGATGATCCTATAGAAAATTGTCGTTTTTGAGGGGGATTGAGGCGGATTCATCTCAATATTAAAAGAGTCAAAGAGCACACATTGAGTCTCAAAATGAAAGAACAACTCCTGAAGCCATGCAAAGAGAAGGGCCTCTTCTGAAGGGGGCTGACAAACGCATCTCCACTTTTCTTTCGACACCGGACAGTAGCGCATTCTCGGTGCGCTGTGCATTGAAAGCCAAAGCGGCCTGGGTGAGAAGACCCTGAAAGTCCTCTGCCCAGACCGCAATATAGAGATCAGCCATGTGATCGAGCAAGCGAAAACCCGATACCGCTGTGATTATTCCTCTTCGCGAACCACGCGCGCCACGTCGGCCACCACATCGTCATCGGCCAGGCGGATGATACGCACGCCCTGGGTGTTGCGGCCGGAGATCTTGATGTCGTTGATCTGTTCACGGATCACCAGGCCATTCTGAGAGATGATCAGGAGATCATCCTCGTCCAGCACATCCATGATAGCAATCATATTGCCCACACGCGGCGTCGTTTTCAAGGTAATGATGCCCTTGCCGCCGCGGCCAGTCACACGGTAATCCGTGATAGACGATCGTTTTCCATACCCTTTATTCGTCGCTACCAACAGCGTCCCGTCACGGCGAACCACCACCATGCCGATCACGCGATCGGATTTGGCCAAAGAGATGCCTCTCACGCCGGCAGCGGTGCGTCCCATAGGCCTCACCGCATCCTCGGGAAAGCGTATGGCCTTGCCCTCAAAAGTACCCAGGACAATATCCTGCGTCCCATCTGTCAACTTGGCATCGATGAGCTCATCGCCTTCGTTAATGGTGATGGCGTTGATGCCGTTGCGTCTGGGATTGGCAAACGCAGTCAAGTCTGTTTTCTTCACCTGACCCCGCCGGGTGGCCATAAAGAGATATCGATCCGGATCGAAGGTCTTGACAGGCACCACCGCTTTCACCGTCTCTCCCTTTTCCACAGCGATGAGATTGACAATGGCCCGTCCGCGCGAACCGCGACCGATCTGGGGAATCTGATGTACTTTCAGCCAGTAACACTTGCCTCTGTCCGTGAAGAACAAAATATAGTGATGCGTTGAGGCGATAAAGAGATGCTGTACCGAATCCTCACGGCTGGTGTCAGCCCCTTTCACGCCCTTGCCGCCGCGATGCTGGCGTTTGTAACCAGAGACGGGGAAGCGCTTGATATATCCGGAGTGGGAGATAGTAATCACCATATCCTCTTCGGCAATAAAATCTTCCACGCTGAACTCGTCTGTCTGATAGACGATCTCGGTGCGGCGCTCATCATTATACTTCTCTTTAATGCTCTTTAACTCAGATTTAATCAGCGCCATCTGCTGGTCGTGGTTCTCCAGAATGGATTTCAGACGCTCGATCTCCTTGATCACCTCCAGATACTCATCCTCAATCTTCTTGCGCTCCAGACCTGTGAGGCGCTGCAAACGCATGTCGAGTATGGCCTGGGCCTGAATATCAGAGAGACCAAAGGTTTTCTTCAGATTGACCCGGGCTGCATCGGGGCTCTTGGATTTTTTGATGATCTGAACAATCTCATCGATATTGTCCAGGGCGATCTTCAAGCCCTCGAGAATATGGGCGCGCTTCTCGGCTTTATCCAAAAGAAAACGCGTGCGGCGCATGATCACATCGTGGCGGTGTGCCACAAAATGCTGCAGCATCTCTTTCAAGGCCATGATCTTGGGCCGACCGTCCACCAGGGCCAGCATGATGACGCCAAAGGTTACCTGCATCTGCGTGTGTTTATAGAGTGAATTGAGAATGACCTGCGGATTGGCGTCACGCTTGAGCTCAATCACCAGCCGCATGCCGTCGCGGTCAGACTCGTCGCGGATATCGGAGATGCCCTCGACCTTTTTATTCTTCACCAACTCGGCAATGGAAACGATCAGGTTGGTTTTGTTCACCTGATAGGGAATCTCTGAGATGATGATAGATTCTTTGTCCCGCTTGCCAATTTCAATGGAGGCCCTGGCCCGGACAATGACTTTGCCGCGCCCGGTACGATAGGCCTCGCCAATGCCGGCAGCGCCATAGATAATGCCGCCTGTGGGAAAATCGGGGCCCTGCACATGCTGACGTAATCCATCGGCTGAGATATCCGGATCATCGATCACCGCCTCCACCGCGTCGACAATCTCACCGAGATTGTGCGGCGGAATATTGGTGGCCATACCCACGGCAATACCGGACGCCCCATTAATCAGAAGATTGGGAATCATCGAGGGCATCACAGACGGTTCTTTCAGTGATTCATCGAAGTTGGGGGTAAAATCAACGGTGTTTTTATCGAGATCACCGAGAATCTCCTCGGCAATCGTCATCAATTTGGCTTCGGTATAACGCATGGCCGCTGCTGAATCACCGTCCACAGAACCGAAGTTGCCCTGACCGTTGACCAGGGGATAGCGCAGTGAAAATTCCTGCACCATGCGCACCATGGCATCATACACGGCACTGTCGCCGTGGGGATGATATTTACCCAGCACATCACCCACAATACGGGCCGACTTACGGAAAGGCCGGTTGTGACGGAGTCCCAGTTCATGCATACCGTAGAGAATACGGCGGTGCACAGGTTTCAATCCATCACGAACATCGGGCAGCGCCCGGGCCACAATGACGGACATTGAATAATCGAGGTAGGAGTTTTTCATCTCCTCTTCGATATATATATTTACAACATGATCGCGTTGGTCTGGCATGAAACTTCCTTAACTGCTATACATCCAAATTGCGCACGTCCTGCGCATTGTGTTCGATAAACTGACGGCGAGGCTCCACCTTGTCACCCATGAGTACCGAAAAAATATGATCGGCTTCCACGGCGTCATCGATGGTCACCTGCAGAATGGTCCGCTGCCCCGGGTCCATGGTGGTTTTCCAGAGCTGATCCGGATTCATCTCACCAAGACCTTTATAACGCTGCAGCGAGACACTGTCCTTACCCAGTCGCTTGCTTTCACGCTCCAACTCTTCTTCATTGTAGGCATAGACCTGCTGCTTGCCCTTTTTGATCAGATAGAGTGGCGGCTGGGCAATATAGATATGCCCTTTTTCGACCAGCTCTCTCATATAACGGAAGAAGAAAGTCAACAGCAGCGTGCGGATATGGGCGCCATCCACATCAGCATCTGTCATGATGATAATGCGGCCGTAGCGCAGCTTCTCAACATTAAAAATATCTGCGCCAATGCCCGTACCCAGAGCGGCCACGATGGTTTTAATCTCATTGTTGTTTAGAATTTTCTCAAGGCTGGCCTTCTCCACATTGAGAATCTTACCACGCAACGGCAGGATGGCCTGGAACTGGCGGTCACGACCCTGCTTGGCAGAGCCGCCCGCTGAGTCACCCTCAACGAGATAGAGTTCACAGTGTGCAGGATCTTTGATGGAGCAATCGGCCAGCTTGCCGGGCAGACTCCCGGACTCCAGCGCCGATTTACGGCGGGTCAGATCACGGGCACGCCGGGCCGCTTCACGAGATTTGGCGGCGGTGATGCCTTTCTGGATGATCTTCTTGGCCACAGCCGGATTCTCTTCCAGGTAGATAGACAAGGCCTCACCCACCACAGATTCGACAATGCCGCGCACCTCACCGTTGCCCAGCTTGGTCTTGGTCTGGCCCTCAAACTGCGGATCACCGACCTTCACGCTGATGACGCCGGTGAGTCCCTCACGCACATCATCTCCGGTCAGCGATTTATCACCATTCTTCAGGAGATTGTTCTTAGAGGCGTAGAAGTTCAGTGTCCGTGTCAGTGAGGTCTTGAATCCCGAGAGATGCGTCCCCCCCTCAATGGTCGGAATGTTGTTGACAAAGGAGAATATATTCTCCTGATAGCCATCGTTGTACTGAAAGGCCACATCCACCATCACATCATCTTTTTCGTTTTCAATGAAAACAGGCTTCTTGATAATGGCCGTACGCGTGGCGTCTAGATAACGGACAAACTCCATCAGTCCGCCCTTGGCGTGAAATTCCTCTTCTTCTCCTGTTCGCTCATCCTTGAGAATAATTCGAAGGCCTTTATTAAGAAAGGCCAGCTCCATGAGCCGCTGGGCCAAGATGTCAAATTTGAATCGCACCGAGCCAAAAATATTTTCATCCGGCCGAAACGCAATCTCAGTACCCCGTTTTGTTTTGGGCCCTTTCGTCTTTTTCATATCGTATTGCGGCACGCCAATGGCATATTCCTGCGTATAAATGCCCCCATCACGAAAGACGCGCACCTGACACCAGGAGGAGAGGGCATTGGTACAGGAAACACCTACACCGTGAAGTCCACCAGAGACCTTGTAACTGTCACTGGAAAATTTACCGCCGGCATGAAGGGTGGTCATCACCACCTCCATGGCAGGACGCCCCTGTACGGGATGAATATCCACGGGAATACCGCGGCCGTTGTCCATAATAGCAATGGACTCATCTTTGCGAATGGTGACATCGATCTGTGTACAGTAACCGGCGAGACATTCATCCACACTGTTATCGACAACCTCGTAGACAATGTGATGAAGTCCGCGTACTCCCGTGTCGCCGATATACATGGCCGGGCGTTTGCGGACACCTTCAAGACCTTTTAAAACTACAATTTTATTCGCATTGTATTGCTCTTTCTGCGACATGATACCTCACAACTTAAAACCAGACAATATCCTTGATAGCTGCCTCTCCAAGACGTTGGCGAATAGTTCTTAGAATCTCAGGTTTGTAAAAAATCAGCTCGTGACGCCAGGCATCGCTCTGAACGCGGACAAAGAGAACACCATGGGTGACGCGGTCCGGTGTGGTCACATTGGCCACACGTTCACCAACGATCTCTTGCCAGTCTCTCAAGATGCTGTAGCGATCGAGAGCCGAATCCATGCCTGATTCTTTGAAAAACTTGGAGAGAACAACGTTTAAGGATTTCAATTGTTACGAACCCAGTTTAATGGGCATAATCAACATGATAAAATCTTCTTCACCCTCCTGAACATTGGGCATGACCAGAGCGGCCCGAACCGGACTCTTGAGATGAAAGATCACTTCGTCCGTATCCACATGACGGAGAATGTCTGTCAGGTACTGGGCGTTGTATCCAATTTCCATGGCCTCTTCGGTGTAGTCTACGGCCAATTCCTCATGGGCCTCACCACCTACATCCATATCTTCGGAATTAATAATCAACTTTCCAGGTTCTATGGAAAATCGAATCTGATGGGTCAGCGCACTGGAGAAGAGAGAGACACGCTTGACTGAGGCGATAAGCAGATTCTTGTCCACCATCAGTTTCTTATCATTGTCACGGGGAATCACGCGCTCATAGTCGGGATACTCGCCCTCAACCAGACGGGTATAGAGCATGGTACGGCCAAAATCAAAGCGGAGACCTGTCTCATCCAATGTCAATTCTGTTGTGCCTTCTTCGGCCAGATTTTTCATGGCGATCTGCACAGCCTTGGGTGGAACAATCATTTTCGCTGAAGATTCATCGGACTTGAAGCTACGATCGACAATTTTGGAAAGCCGGTGTCCATCTGTGGCTACCATACGGAATTCATTGGACATGATCTGTAGAAACACGCCCATCAAAGCGGGACGCAGCTCCTCAGAAGAGACGGCAAAAAGCGTCTTTTTGAACATTCTTCCCAGCAAAGCGTTATCGACAATGACCTTGCGTTCATCCGAAAACGTAGGACGGTCTGGAAAATTGTCTTTACCGATGCCGGAGACCTGATAGAGACCCTGATCCGTGGTAATCTTGACACGGTTGGTATGGTCCACATCAAAGTGGATGGGAATATCAGGCAGTGAACGGATCATCTCTGTAATCACGCGTGCCGGCAGTGCCAATGCACCGGGTGTTTCCATGGACTCTGCATTCACCTCTGTGGTGATGGAGACTTCAAGATCGGTGCCGGTAAGACGGAGACGGCTGTCTTCAATCTCAAAAAGAATGTTTTCCAGAATAGGTGTTGTTGAACGGGCAGGAACAACGCCGGATACTTTCTGGAGTGCATCCAGCAGACTGCTTTGAAGCATCGTGAATTTCATGAACGATCCTCCTGGGTTTTCCACAAATGGGTGAATCTCTAAAATAACTCTTTTTTAAAGATTATTCAAGAAATTAGTTGTAATAATAGAGAGTGTGGATAAGTGGATAACTCATCATTCTCTACATCTTAAAGTTACTAAAAATCAACAGCTTAAATCAACCTGTTTTTTACCGCGAATATGTGAGTGGGCTGTGGATGAGACTGGAAAAAAAGGGGATAAACAAGAAACGTCCGGACATTTTCCCGGACCGCTGTTCTAAACCACAAGTTATTCACAGTCTCAACGTCGGTTATCCACACTGTTTAAAGGCTGGCCACCTCGACTTTTCTTCGTAATAGATCGAGAACTTCCTGCATTTTTTCTTTACGATCTGGGTGTTGTAAGAGCTGTTGAATAGTGCGTACGGCATGAATCACCGTTGTGTGATCGCGTCCCCCAAAGTGTAGGCCAATAGATTTTAATGAATAATGCGTCATCTCCTTTGAGAGGTACATGGCCACTTGGCGGGCAAAGGCGATCTCTTTTTTTCTGCTCTTGCCTCTTAAAAGATCATCAGGGATGTCATAGAATCGACAAACCACACGCTGTATCTCTTCTATTGAGATTTCCCTTTTTTTACGGACCACCACGTCTTTAAGTACCATTTTTGCCAGATCAAGGGATATATCAGTGCCCTTTAAAGAGGAAAAGGCCATGAGCTTTATCAATGCCCCCTCAAGTTCTCTGATATTGGAGGTGATGTTTGTCGCCATGTATTCAACAATATCCATCGGCAGGGCAATGCCGTCAAAATCGGCCTTCTGTTGTAAAATAGCAATGCGTGTCTCTAAATCGGGGGGCTGAATGTCGGCAACCAAGCCCCACTGAAAGCGTGATAGAAGGCGTTCTTCAAGGTCTTTGAGATCTTTTGGGGGACGGTCAGAGGAGAGAACAATCTGTTTCCCCCTCTGATGCAGGGCGTTAAAGGTATGAAAGAATTCTTCCTGTGTTCTCTCTTTACTCATAAAGAACTGAATATCATCCACGATAAGCAGGTCTGCGCTGCGGTAGTTCTGGCTAAATTCCGTGGTCTGATTGTTCTGAATGGAATTGATAAATTCGATCGTAAACTTTTCACTGGACACATAACGAACACGTTTGGCTGTCCCGTTGGTCAATGCAAAATTACCAATAGCCTGAATAAGATGGGTTTTTCCCAGGCCCACGCCGCCGTATAATACCAGGGGATTGAAAGATGTTTTTCCAGGTGCTTCGGCCACAGCCAGAGAGGCTGCCTTTGCAAATTGATTACCAGCCCCCTCCACATAGGTTTCAAAGATATATCGGGAGTTAAGAAATGTCTTTTCACCCATGAATTCACCACTGGGCTCGGCTTTTTGAGGCAGCTGCACATTGGCCTCAGGAATTGTATTTTCTCCTTTGAGAATACGATATTTGGGCTCTGCGCCTTCACCGATGATCTGTCTCAAGGCATTGCGGACGATTTGGGGATAATGCTGTTCCAACCACTCATAAAAGAATTGACTGGGCACCTGGAGAATGAGCGTGCTTCCCTGTAATTCCATCGCCTTAAGCGGCCGAAACCAGGTTTGAAAACTCTGTGGATTCACGTTATCACGTATGATTTCCAGACAGGAAGACCATATTGCAGAAGGCGCAGAGTTATCCACAGCAAGGCTGAGGTTATCCACATGAGATGTCACACAAAACCTCTTTTTTTAAAAAGCAGAAATAACAATGAAAGAAAACAACATAACTACAAAAAAAACAACAAAATATTAGAGAATACCCTTTTTTTAAAAAAGGGTGTAATCTGTTGATTTTTAATGAGGAAAAGACAGGAAAAGTACAATGCGCCGGGTTTCCACAAATTATCCACATTATACCCGGACCCCGCTGAGACGTGAATTAATATACCAATGAAAGCGGTAAATGCAAGAATAAAAAGAAGGGAAAGGAGAAAAAATCAGGGGTGCAGAATGCACCCCTGATTCTAAAAACAAACGTTGTCTAACCGTGAAGAATATGGGCGTGGGCCGCAGCCAATCGGGCGATCGGAACACGGAATGGAGAACAACTTACATAGTTCATGCCTACGCGGTGGCAGAAGTCCACAGATTGAGGCTCACCACCGTGTTCACCACAGATGCCAACCTTCAGATCGGGTCGGACAGAACGACCTTTTGCCGTACCCATCTCAACAAGCTGACCGACACCTGTCTGATCCAGCACCTGGAAGGGATCGTATTCCAGAATTCCCTTTTCGATGTAGATCGGCAGGAATGTACCTGCGTCATCTCTCGAGTAACCGAAAGTCATCTGAGTGAGATCATTGGTTCCAAAGGAGAAGAATTCGGCTTCCTGGGCTACCTCGTGGGCGGTCAGTGCCGCTCTTGGGATCTCAATCATCGTGCCGACCAGGTAATCAATCTTGGCGCCTTGTTCAGCAAAAACCTTCTCGGCGGTAGCGCGAATGATCTCTTCCTGAAGCTTGAATTCTTTCTTGGTACCGATGAGCGGCACCATGATCTCAGGCTTTGCGTCGATACCCTTGGCTTTGCAATTCAATGCGGCTTCAATGATGGCGCGGGCCTGCATCTCTGTAATCTCCGGATAGGTATTGCCCAGACGACAGCCGCGGTGACCCAGCATGGGGTTGAACTCAGCCAGGGCTTCCACCTTGGCTTTCACCGCTTCTGCACTGATACCCATCTCTTTGGCCATCTCAGCCTGATTCTCGGCTTCGTGAGGCACAAATTCATGCAGCGGCGGATCCAGCAGGCGTACGGTCACCGGCAGTCCGTTCATGGCTTCAAAGATCCCTTCAAAGTCTTCGCGCTGAATGGGCAGCAGTTTGTCGAGGGCCTTGCGGCGTCCTGCCTCGTCTTCGGCAAGAATCATCTCGCGGACGGCTTTGATGCGCTCACCTTCAAAGAACATATGCTCTGTGCGGCAGAGGCCGATACCCTGGGCGCCGAAATCACGGGCGACCTTGGAGTCGTGTGGCGTGTCTGCGTTGGTGCGTACCGCCATCTTGGTGTTTTTGTCGCAGAGGTCCATCAGTTTTCCGAAGTTGCCTGACAGTTCAGGCTTCATCGTCGCGACCTGGCCTTCAAGTACCTCACCGGTGGAGCCGTTGAGAGAGAGCCAGTCTCCCTCTTTGAAGACATTGCCGTCCACTGTCATGGTGCGCTCTTTGTAGTTGATGACAATAGAGCCGGCGCCGGAGACGCAGCACTTGCCCATGCCGCGGGCCACCACAGCAGCGTGTGAGGTCATACCGCCACGGGCGGTCAGAATACCATTGGCAGCGTTCATACCGGAGAGATCTTCGGGACTGGTCTCTATGCGGACAAGAATGACCGGCTCTCCTTTTGCGGCCCATGTTTCGGCTTCGTCGGCAAAGAAGACAATACGGCCGGTGGCAGCACCGGGGGAGGCGGGCAGGCCCTTGGCCAGCACCTTGGCTGCGGCCAGGGCGTTGGTGTCGAATACGGGATGAAGCAGCTCGTCGAGCTTGTTGGGCTCAACACGCAGAATCGCCTCTTTCTCTTCGAGCATGCCCTGTTCCAGCATCTCCATGGCAATGCGTACCATGGCTGCGCCAGTGCGCTTGCCATTACGGGTCTGAAGCAGCCACATCCGTCCATCCTGAATAGTAAACTCGATGTCCTGCATGTCTTTGTAGTGATTTTCCAATTTGGTTTCAATATCAATCAGCTCTTTGTACATCTTGGGCATGGCCTCTTCCAGGGAGGGGAAGTTGGCTTTGCGATCGGCCTCGGAGACATTGGCCAGCTTGGCCCAGCGCTGAGCGCCTTCCAAAGTAATCTGCTGGGGCGTGCGGATACCCGCCACCACATCTTCGCCCTGGGCGTTGATGAGGTATTCACCGTTGAAAATATCTTCGCCTGTGCCTGCGTCACGCGTGAAAGCCACACCGGTGGCGGAGTTTTCACCCATGTTGCCGTAGACCATAGACTGCACGTTGACGGCTGTGCCCCATTCGCCCGGGATATTGTTCAGGCGGCGGTAGACAATGGCGCGGTCGTTCTGCCAGGAGTCGAACACGGCGCAAACGGCGCCCCAGAGCTGCTCCCAGGGATCGGTGGGGAAGTCGTGTCCGGTTACCTTTTTAACAGCGGCTTTGAAATTGGTGACCATCTCCTTGAGGTCGTCGACAGTCAGTTCTGTGTCATTTTCAACGCCTTTGGCTTCCTTGGCGGCTTCAATGATCTCTTCAAAGGGATCGATATCCTCTTTGGATTCGGGCTTCATACCCAACACCACATCGCCGTACATCTGAACAAAACGGCGGTAGGAGTCCCAGGCAAAGCGGGCGTTGCCAGACTTTTCGGCAAGGCCTTCCACCACATCGTCATTGAGACCGAGGTTCAACACCGTGTCCATCATACCGGGCATGGAGACGCGGGCGCCGGAGCGCACGGAGAGCAGCAGGGGATTGGTCCGATCGCCAAAGGTGGCGCCCATCACTTCTTCTACATGTTTGACATTCTCTACGACCTGATCCTTAATCATCTCAACGGCTTTGGTCTGGCCGTTTTCAGTATAATAAGTACAGACCTCTGTGGTAATGGTGAATCCTGCGGGCACTGGCACACCGATAAGATTCATTTCGGCCAGGTTGGCGCCTTTGCCGCCCAGGAGATTTTTGTCTCCGGTACCGCCGTCAGCCTTGCCGGCACCAAAAAAGTAGACATGTTTTGCCATTTTATACCTCTATGTTTAGTGAAAATTGTAAAATGCGCAGATGAACGGCCGGTAAAAAACCGGCCGCCTGTTGCTTTTTATTGATGCGATTTAAAAGCCGCAGCGTATTGATTGGGATCTTTCAGAACCTCCATGGCCCGCTGAATCACCGGATCTTTTTTCAGTCCCATCTCCGTCGACTTGGTAGTGCCAAAGAATTTGGTGGAAAGCTCCATCTTCAGGAAATGACGGATATCATCGAGACTGGCATTGAATATCTCGTCCTTGGTTTCAACCAGCCCGGCCTCCAGTGCCTTGATCTGATCGATGAGTGAAGGATTATAACCGCTCTCCTTGACCTCCTCGGCCAGCCGCTCCAGAGAGGCCTCAATGGGATGCCGGAAGTTGTATTCGCGTTTTTTAAGATAGCTTTTAAAGGCGCTGCAGATGGCGTCGTCTATCTCAAAATCATCGGTCTTTTTATGGGTGTTTGCGTATTCAAGCGCGAAGTTGAAGAACATGGATTTGCGGCGCATGTCCACCGACATGGGGGTCAGAAGTGGCAGTTCGACAGCAATGTCCGGAGCGACACCCCCCCCGCCATATACCGTACGACCGCTATCGGTTTTATACTTTATAGATTTGTCCATCTCTTTTGTATCACTCCAGTTGGAGTAGTCGCGGCTCTGAATGCAGCGGCCGCTGGGGGTGTAGTATTTAGCCGTGGTGAGTTTGAGTTGCGCTTTGTCGGAGAGCTTGAAGACGGATTGGACCAGACCTTTCCCGAAGGTGGTGTCGCCAATGACCACGGCTCGGTCGTGGTCTTGCACGGCACCGGCGACAATTTCTGAGGCAGAGGCGCTGAATCGGTTGACCAGTACGACCAGTTCTCCGTCGGCCCACGCCGCTGCGTTCTGCGCGTCGTATTTCTGATTGGACTGGGGACTGCGTCCCTTGGTGGAGACAATGCGCGCCCCCTTGGGCAGGAAGAGATCGGAGACGGCAATACCGGCGCCCAGCACACCGCCGGGGTTGGAACGCAGGTCGAATATCAGCTTCTTCATGCCCCGCGCTTTGAGCTGCTCAATGTGTCTGGCCACTTCACTGCCCACTTTTCCGGAGAAGCGCGTGAGCAGAATATAACCGACTTCATCATTGATCATGCCTGCGTAGCGCACGTCTTCAACAACGATACGCTCGCGCACCAATCGGAAGGTCAGGGGTTTGGGCTCCCCGGCGCGACGTATCTTCAAGGTGACTTCTGTGCCAATTTTTCCACGAATACGGTTGGCCGTGTCGTCGAACTCAAGGTCGCGGGTGATCACGCCGTCCACCTCGGTGATGATATCGCCTTCGTGCACACCCCCGCGCGAAGCCGGTGTACCGATGAAGGGAGGATCACTGACCACGACGGTCTTGTCGCGATAGTGCAGCGGAATGCCCACACCACCGTAGTTGCCGTCGGTCAGAATCTGCAGCTGCGCTTTATTCTCGTTGACCAGGTAGACGGAGTAGGGGTCCAGTGTTCTGAGCATGCCATTGACCGCGGCTTCAAAAAATTCATCGTGCTCAATCTCATCCACATAATGAAAGAGAGAAGCGGTGTAGATATTCTTGATCAGAGGGATTTTTTCATTGAGTATCTTGTAGATGTTTTTATCTGTAGCTGCATTCACCCACAGGGTCAGAGCCAGCGTGGCGCCGAGAATGAGAATCAGCCATCGGGACTTTGGAATATTCATTATACGCTTCATGATATTTTTCCCTCAACTCTGGAAGGTGAATGCATACGGTCAATTAAATTAAACACGTCATTCCCTATGATTTGTTCCAATTTATTTGGGGACTGACAGCCATCGAGCAGCAGAATACGATCCGTGTGATCGTCGGCCAACTGTGTGTATCCCTCACGAATGGTCTCATAGAAACGATGGGCCTCAGATTCCATACGGTCGACCTGGCCGCCGCGCCGCCGCTTCAGCGATTCTTCCCAGGGGATATCAAGAATATAGGTTCGATCCGGTACGAGACCCTGAGCCCCCAGGGTGTTGGCGCTGTCGATCAAATCCAATGAGAGGCCGCGTCCATACCCCTGATAGGCGGTGGTGGAATCGTAAAACCGGTCGCAGATGACAATTTTGCCGGCGTTCATGGCGGGGCGAATCGCCTCGGCCACCAGCTGAGCGCGCGCCGCTTCGTAGAGCAGGAGTTCCGTTACCGGGTCCATGGCCTGGTGTCGGAGATCGAGAAGGATGCCGCGTATAGCCTCAGAGATCTCCGGTCCGCCGGGGTCACGCAGGGAGAGAACCGCGTGACCGGCCTCGGCCAGACCACGGGCCAGCATCTCTGATTGCATAGATTTACCTGAACCATCAAGGCCTTCAAATGTGATAAAAAGGCCCCGAGAGGGTGTGTTCTGTGTCATCAGCCATGTCTTTCAGATACGAATGAGTTTCCACTTTCCGCCGTGGAAGCGAAAATAGTTGATGCCGCTTTTGACCACTTCATCCAGGCATTGCACGGCCCAGACGCCAATGAGGCCAAAGTGGAATAAGGAGGTTCCCGCGTAGTTGAAACCCAATTCGAAGATGATCACCGTGACAATATTCACCCACATCAGCCACTGGATGTCGCCGGCACCGCGCAGACTGCCGGTGATGACCGTATTCATGGCTTTGGGGGCCTGGACCAGCGCAAAAACCAGGAAGGTGGTCTGCAGCCCAAAATGGGCGAGAATACTGTCCTCTTTCCGTATAAATAGATGAAGCAGCTGTCTATAGAACAGCACCATGAGAATCAAAATTGAAAGTCCGAAAACCAGCACAATGCGATGTGTCAGTCGTCCGGAGCGCTCGGCCTCGTGATGGGCGTTGGCACCAATACTCTGGCCCACCTGTGTCATGGCGGCCAGACCGAAGCCCAGGTAGAACATTGACAAAACACCCTGAATTCTTAAGAAAACCTGATGCACGGCCAGTTCGGCAATCCCCATGGTGGCCACGAGTCCGGTTACCACCAACTGGCCGATCGACCAGACCATCTGTTCGACAGTGGTGGGCAGGCCCATTCTGACCAGTTGTTTAAAGCTCTCCCAACGGGGCGTAGTGATTTCACTGAAGGCCAGAAATAGCTTCCCCTTGCGGCTCCTGAGATGTCGAAGTGTCATGACAAATCCCAGAGAGTGGGCGATGACCATGGCAATGGCCGCACCGCGTACACCCAGCTCTGGAAAACCAAACCATCCGTAGATCAGGATGGGTGTCAGAATTACGTTGGTCACATTCATGGTGACGTTGATGGTCATAGAGATATGTGTATCTCCGGCACCACGAATAAGACCGACGCAGACAAAGTTGGTAATCAGAACAGGGGCGGCCATGGCGACAATGCGCAGATACTGCATGCCGGACTCAATGCCAGAGATGGACTGGGATGAGATGGCGGTCAGTAATTCCCTCTCCTGGATCAACCGGAAGAGCTGAGGCGCACCAAAATACCAGATGAGACCGATCGGAATAGAGAGCAGGAATGCAGCCATGAAAGACTGGCCGAGAATGTGGTTGGCGCCCCAGTTGTCCTTTGAACCCAGGTGGCGGTTGATCAGGATGATCGATCCCATGACAAAGGTCAGGATCAGGGTCATCGTCAACAGAATGATCTGCAGGGCAAAACCAACGCCGCCCAATGCGGCGGCGCTGAGTCTACCAATGAAAACGGCTTCAATAAGCCACATTACCGGCTGCGAGGCGAGGTCCAGCGCAGCCGGTAATGATGTTTTTAATATAGATCCAATGTGAACCCTTGGGCTCAATCGTAGTATTCCAGACCCAGGTGGGTGATACACTCTTCGCCCATCATGTGACGCAGGGTGTTCTTGAACTTCATGAGCTGGATGAAGAGATCGTGCTCGGGGTAGAGATCCGGCGCGGTCATGGGGCTCTTGAAGAAGAAAGAGAACCACTCCTGTGTGCCGGACATGCCGGCGCGTTTGGCCAGATCCATGAACATCACCAGGTCAAGCACAATGGGTGCGGCCAGAATGGAGTCACGGCAGAGGAAATCGATTTTGATCTGCATGGGGTAGCCCATCCAGCCAAAGATGTCAATGTTGTCCCAGCCTTCTTTATTGTCGCCACGGGGGGGGTAGTAATTGATGCGTACTTTGTGATAGAAATCTTTATAGAGCTCGGGGTAGACATCGGGCTGAAGAATGTATTCCAGCACGGAGAGCTTGGACTCTTCCTTGGTCTTGAAGGATTCGGGATCGTCCAGCACTTCACCGTCGCGGTTACCCAGAATGTTGGTGGAGAACCAGCCGGAGAGACCCAGCAGACGGGCTTTGAGGCCGGGAGCCAGGATGGTTTTCATCAGGGTCTGGCCGGTTTTAAAATCTTTTCCACAGATGGGCACGCCGTTCTGTCTGGCCAGTTCTTCCATGGCGGGGATGTCGGCGGCCAGGTTGGGGGCGCCATTGGCAAAGGGCACGCCCATTTTCAGGGCGGCGTAGACATAGATCATGGAGCTGGCGATATTGATATCGTTGTTGCGCAGGCCTTCTTCGAAAGACGCCAATGTCTGGTGCACGGCACTGGGTTTGATGAAGATCTCCGTAGAGGCACACCATACCATCACGCAGCGATCGACGCCATTTTCTTTTTTAAAGTTTTTAATATCATCCATCAACTGCTCGGCCAGGTCCATCTTGGTCTTGCCTTCTTTGACCCAGGTACCGTTCAATTTCTTAACATAGTGCTGGTCAAAAACAGCCTTCATGGGCTTGATTTTTTCCAGACGGGGTTTCAGGGCTTCGAGATCAGTGACATTCAGCACACCGGCTTTTTTGGCGGCTTCATAGCCATTGTCTTCAAACAGATCCCAGCCACCAATGACCAGATCTTCGGGTTTGGCCAGAGGCACAAAATCTTTGATCTTGGGGACGCGGTTCTCTGTGCGTTTGCCCAGACGGATGGTGCCGGACTGAGACACAGAACCGATGGGTTCATGCAGGCCGGAAATCATAGACTCCACGCCGGCGATGAATGTGGTACCAATGGCGCCGAGGCCGGGAATCAACACACCCAGCTTGCCCTTTGGCTCTTCAATGTTCATGGGTTTTAAACTCAAAGGTTACCTCCTCTTTTTACAATGACTTACGGTGTCACGGACTTGATCTGGTTTTTCTCATTAACCAGCACCACAGTGGGGGACACCGTCTTGGCCTCTTCCTCGTTTACAAGGCCGTATGATAGGATGATGACGGGGTCGCCGACTTGCGCCAACCGTGCAATAGCCCCGTTCATAACAATTTCGCCGCTGCCTCTCTTCCCCTTGATAATGTAGGTCTCCGCCCTGGCGCCATTGGCGATATTCAGAACATGAACCTTTTCATAGGGCAGGAGACCCGACGCATCGAGCAGATCTTCATCGATGCCGATACTGCCCTCATACTGAAGGTCTGCATCGGTGACGATGGCGCGTTGAATCTTGGCCCGAAGGACCTGGAGCATCATCGTTACGCCCCCTTTCCATTGGCAGGTACTTCCGCGTATTTCCCCTGGTCGTGCTGCCAAACATGTACAATTCGGTGAATGGCTGTGATATTGGAAAGCACAGCAATAATCCAGACAGCAACCACCATGCCGTTTAAACCGATCAGTCCGCCGATACCCAGCAAAATCAGGCGCTGGGCACGCTGCATGATGCCGACTTTGCAGTCAAAACCCAGGGCTTCTGCACGGGCGCGGACATAGCTTGTCATCAGCGAGCCCCCCAGACTCAGAGCGACGGCGACCGTGGGCAGGTTGTTGCCGGTGGAGATGAAGAAGTAGGCCAGACCGAAGAAAAAAATCGCCTCAGAGTATCGGTCCAGCGTGGAGTCGTACAGCGCTCCAAATTTGGTGACTTTGTTACTCTCACGGGCCAGTTTTCCGTCCACTGTATCGAGAATGCCGGAGAGCAGAATGAATACGGCGGCCAGTCTCAGTTGACCCGTGGCGGCAAAGTAAGCCGATACCACACCCATCAGAAAGCTGACTGTCGTAAACGTGTTGGGGTTCATATCCAGCCGGCCTGCCAATGCGGTCAGTGGATTGAGCAGGACATAGTAGAGATTTTTCAGCCCTTCGGGAATAGGCTCCCGGGTTTTGAATGTGCTCATAGGTTATTTCTTTCCTTGTCCGTGGAGGACGATGACGCATTCCCCTTTGATGCTGCGTTCAGCCAGCTGCAGCAGTACCTGATCCAGTGGTCCGCGTATCCACTCCTCAAACTTTTTTGTAATTTCCCTGGCGATGACCACCTGCCGACTGCCCATGTGCGACTCCAGGTCTCTCAAAGTACGCAACAGGCGATGCGGCGATTCATAGAAAATCATCGTCCGGGGTTCGGTTTTGAGGGTTTCAAGTCTTGTTTTCCTCCCCTTTTTGGGGGGTAGAAAACCCTCAAACACAAAACGATCCGTAGGCAGCCCCGATGCGACCAATGCCGCCACAGCTGCCGTAGGACCCGGAATGGGAGAGATCGATATGTTGTGCTTGACAGCCTCACGCACCAGATAAAAAGCTGGATCGCTGATGCCGGGTGTTCCGGCATCGGTGACCACTGCAATGGACTCTCCATTAGAAAGACGTTTGATGAGATGCGGGGTCTTTCCTTCTTTGTTGTGGTCGTGATAGCTTTCAAGCCGGGCGGTAATCTCAAAATGTTTGAGAAGACGTCCGGTGTGTCGCGTGTCTTCTGCCGCAACCGTATCCACTTCGCCTAAAATGCGCAACGCCCGAAGCGTGATATCCTCGAGGTTGCCGATCGGCGTACTGACAATGTATAGCGTCCCTGAAGATTGAGACTCAGCCTCGGCCATCAGTCGCTGACCTTCTCCTCAAAGGCGATGCCCAGGGTTTCCAGCTCGTCCAACACAGGCTCGTAAATAGCTGGATCCACGGGGATGTGCACACCCTTCAGGTCGATCTGCTCTTCAAGAATCAGACGCACGGCAATGGCTGCAGGCAGACTCACCGTTCTGGCCATGGCCGAGTCGCCGCCGGGAATACCGTAATCGACCAGCGTGCTGGTGATTTTTTTCGTGGACCCGTCGGGAAACTCGGCAAGAAAGTCGTGATGCAGGACGATCATGTCGCGTTCGCCTTCATCGTATTGCATTTTTACGAGCAGCTGCGCGGAGAGCACGTCGAGTACGGTCTCTTCGTCGGCGACTTTCTCATCGGAGAAGAGGCCGAGCCAGGCCATGCGGTCTAAAATGCCGGCGTCGGTGATGTTGAACTTTTCGGCCAGCGCCGCTCGAACGTCGCCCTCTGCGTCAACACCCGCCAGATCGGCGGTCAGTTCTTTAAATGTTTTTCCGGAGAGATCGTCGCGCTTGTCCAGACTGAGGAAACCTATGTCCACTAAGGCTTTCCAGGTTTCGCACCACCCGGGGTAGCGCAACGTGCCGCGGTACAGTGTATCAATACCCTTGAGACCGTAGATCTCACGGTAGGGCATGGAGTCGCGATTGGGATAGGCGCAGAGCGTGCCCACGGTGTCGAAATCCAGCTTCCAGGTGTGGGTGAAGAGATCGGCTGAAGCGATTTCAACGGCGCTGCCCTCTTTCAAGTACTGGGCGGAGTTACGACCGGCCAGCACCACGCCGCGGGGACTCCATGAAAATTTGTATCCCAGGGGATTTGTGTTGGCGTCGGGGGCGGGCAGACCACCACAGTAGGAGAAGAAGGACTTGACTTTGCCGCCGCGGTCTTCCACGTCGTGGATGATGCGCATGGCCGACATGTGGTCAATGCCGGGATCGAGACCAATCTCATTCATAATCAATATGCCGGCGTCTTTGGCGGCCTGGTCCATGGCCTGCATGGCCGGTGAAACATAGGAGGCCGTCACCAAATTCTTCTTGGCGGCAATGCAGAGCTCGGCCACCAGCGGATGAAAGGTGTAAGGCACCAGACTGACCACCAGGTCGGCTTTTTCGATAAGCGCAGACAAACCGGGTTTGTCGTTGACATCCAGGTTGGCGGTGCAGCCGTTTTCACGGCCGTCTATAATGGCCTTGGCCTTGGCCGGATCCACATCGGCCAGTGTGACGGCAATGTTATCGTGCTTCAGAAGATAATCCACCATGGGGCGGGTCACCATGCCCGCGCCGAGTATGAGTACGTTTTTCATCGTCATCCTTACAAGTACTTCTTTAGATAGTCGAAGTTAGGGGTCAATGCACCTTGGTGAACCAGGGTGCTGTTTTTTATGGGACCCGAATAGCCGAGATCATCCAGAGGCCGAGTGTAGTCGGCTTTGGCAATCTCTGCAATATAGGGGTAGAGCGCATCTCCAAAATGAATGGATGACTCCCGCGGCAGTTCGCAGGGGAAGTTATCCACAGGCAGAATCACGATACCGCGCCCCTCAAATCCATCCGTCATGCTGTTGTCCACGGGATCATAGACATAGGCGGGATTGTCCGGTTGTGTGGCGCGTACCGTGGGTTCAACAGAACCGTCGATATCACAGGTGATGTCACCGATCAGTTTGAGTCTGGGCGTCTCGCTGTTTTCAAACAGCGTTCTCAAGCCGGCGTTGGTGGCCAGTTTGGGATAGGGCGTGTCCCAGTAAATACAGTTGATCATCACAGAGAGCCATTGAAGATGCGGCTCAAAGGTCGATTTATATTTTTCGGGGTGATCGTAATAATCCTGAAGCGCGAAGGTCTGAGACGCATCCTTCGGTGCGTTCATATCTTCTTCACGATACACCACTTTGTAACAGACACGATTGTCCCACTCGCCCGATTCGATGAAAGTCTGAAGCGCATCAGGGGAGATGACTTTGTGCGGCAGCAGTTCAAAGATCTCCTGGGCGCCACCTGAGACATTGCCGTAACCGGTGAAACCCATGACCATGGGACCCAGTTCACGGGGCAGTCCGTTGCGAGTGATGAGTTCACCGGCTTCACGCACATGGTTCTCTGCGTCTTCAAGACAGTCATAATGATAGGCTTGACCGATTTTTTCAAACGGTGTAGAATAACCCTCGGCTTTGAGACGCAGTCCCAGTGACCAGAGTGTATCAATCATACCGGCCAATCCCGCAAAGCGACCAAAGAAGATCAGGCGCTTTCCATTGTCGTCTACAATTTTTTCATAGTCGAGCAAGGTGCAGTTTAAATCCATCAGCCGTTGAAGCATTGGCATGTTGTGTGACTGGCCTTTGATTGTATGAGAGAAGAAGATATAGGTCTTGCCCTGCTCAAAAAAGACAGTGGGCATCTCTTTCAGTCCAACAATCACAGGACAGGTTGAGAGATCGGCGTTGAGCGTGGCACCGGCTGCCTCATAGGCGGCATCGGGGAAGACACGGGTAGGGGAGGGTTGGACAATGACCTCAAGGCCGTGCTCATTAATGAGCCGGCGGACATGGTCTGGAGTAAGTGGAGTCCGGCGTTCCCACCGGGACTTGTCTTCGTGGCGCAGGCCGAGTCTCAATTTAGTCATATTACCTCTATGTTATCGACTTCAAAAACAAACTAAGAATTATAAGCATTCCGTGTCCAAAAGTCAAGTTGAACTGGTAAGCACGTCGTGTAAATAATGAAACATAAAAGAAAACCGCTTCAAGAATTGAGTGTGCTTACCTGCCGGATAAATTGATCGTTGCGTCAATGGCCAGTGCGAAGGTGGTTTTGTCGCCCGTGCGTGAGTGTATATATTTCCCCAGTTCAATCATGAGCCCGCCAGTCACATTCTTAGTAAAACTGTAATCTACCTTGGGGGCTAGCTTCCAAGAGGTTATTTCCGTAATCGGCTGAAACCCGACATCACTGTCAACCATGCGCTCATCAATGGCGGTTTCACTGTTGAACGTCAGTGAAAAATCAATATTATTATCAAGCTTTTTCCCTTTCAGGAAAGGCAGGCGCAGTCCACCGCGTTTGGCGTAGCGCATTGTCAAACTGATCTTGTCGCTCCCTTTTCTGTTGACCAGTGTTGCACCCTGGAGTTGTGATGTAATGTTTTCTGAAACAGTCCAGGTGAAATTGGCGGTGATGTCGCCTTTGAATGTGGCTGTTACGCCAATTAATGGGTTGAAGCTTTTGGTGAAGCGCTGTTGCGTAAGAGCACTTCCGTTAAAAGTATTGTCCATCTTGCCATCATACCCGTGTTTGATGGACATGGTTTTCATTACTTTATTAATAAGCGGATATTTCTCAATACCCTTCCAGTTCAATGTCCAGGAGGGGATATACATGGGTTCCTTCATGTCCCCTTCATATTTTAAAAAGAACACGGAACGGGATTCAGTTTTAGAATTTTGATTTTGCTGTTTTACTCTGTCGGTAAAATTGAAATTTGCGGTCAGAGTGATGTTGCGTGTAATTTTTAATCCTGAGCTGAGCCTGATGGTCTGGTCATCTGAGAGCGAGGATCGGTCAGAGGTCAGGTTTTCCGAAAGCCGGACACCTGGATCTCGGGTCAGGCCCAGTTGATACATCAAAGAGGGGTCGTTTGAGTCATCCAGCCCGACACTGTTGACCCCTTTTCTGTTAGAGTAGTTGATACTCAAAGGTGTGATTTTGGAAACCATTTTTTCAAGGCCGCCAAAGAAATGGGTAAGTGGGGTTTTACCTGATTTCTTAACGGTTTTCTTTTCGGTGGTGGCGGCATTGTCCTTATTGCCCTGACGCGTCACGGGTGCACGGCGTCCCCGGCGGGGGGTCGAGGCAGTACGTTTCTTTTTCTTGGGTTTGAACGCAGCAATCAACTGCTTTGGATCGAGGCGCCCACTGACGGTGAAGTTGCTGCTGACATTGGCGCTTCTGGCCGTACCTGTGGACTGCATCTGTGGATTGAAGTTGTACGCGTAGTTGGTGGTGTATCGAAATGTCGGAGTAAACCACTTCACCGGTTTGGGCGAGAATGCAGTGGAAATGTTCTGTTTCTGAGAGACCTTGGTGCCGGGGTTCAGTGTACTGAGCAGGTCAGACCAGCCCGCCTGGGCGGTGGAGTCGATTTTCAGATCGTAGTTATCTGTGAGGTTGTAGTCCATAGACAGACTGGTAATCGGCTTCCACTTCAAAGTCACCACGCGATCAAAGAGGGCTTTCTCAGTGACATTGTTGATATTGGTTATGGTTGTTGACTCTGTCCTGTTGTTGCGACCGTCCATCTTGATGCTGAAATCAGAAGGCGCGTAGAATTTTGACTGGGCCAGTTTACCCAGAATGCCTTTGTTGCCCAGCCAACCGAATGGTTTGAAATAGACTTTATTGCCCAGTCTCAAGTTGTAGTTTAACCCACCAACCATACCTTCTCGCTTATTGGACCCTGTTCTTGGGTTGACACTTTCTGAGCTGGTGTAATTGGCATTGCCTGAGAGTGGATCCACAAGAAACCGGACCACTGGATTCCTTGATTTTGTGGGCTTGCTGAAACGGGCATTGAGCCCCATGACTTTGTTTGTCGTCCGGTGTTTGTTGATTTCGGCTTCGCTCAGCCGTTCTTTATCTAATAGGATATCACTGCCAGGTATGTATTTAGGCGTCTGTGTCTGTTTTGAATAATTACCCGTCACTGGAATACGCATGCCCAGTTGTTTGGGGAGCAACTTGTCTGCGTTCAGTGTAATGGACGTGCTGTAGCTCTCTTTGTCGAGTCCCTGGCCTGTTGACTGTTCGGCGATTTTATGGAAATTGGCGTCCATGCTTTCATAGCGGGCGTTCCCCGAGATCAGGTCGCCGATGGCAAAATCCACGCTGGCGCGCTTGGCCATTCCCTTCTCTTTACTGATATTGGAGAGGCGCATCTCATCCATCCAGACCTCACCGGTGAATGCATCTTTGCCTCTGTTTCTAACTCCGACGAGCAGCCACTTGATACTGCGCATGGAGGGATTGCCATGAATACTGTAATTGAGACTGTCGAGAATGGTTAGCTGTTGCTGGTCTTTCTTTAGTTTAACAACGCTGAGTTCTGAGAAGTCAACATCGATTTTATTGGAGTCATCCCAGCCATCGGCAATGCTGTCCAGCCGGGCTTCATAGTAGATCTCGTAGGCGGTGTCCTCGCCCCATCTCAGAAAAAACTCCAGGTCGGACCCAGGCGGCAGGGCGTTGGAAACATCGCCGCCGTGTACAAAAAGTTTTAAGTTTTTATACTGGATAAAGTTCAAGTCATTGACTTTTTTACGGGCCAGTACTTCATCGCCGGGCTCCAGGCCGTTGAGCTTGAGAATCAAAGACTGTTCCTTGGAGCGGATCTTGAGCTGGGGATCGATCTCACCGGTCACACCCTTGGGCGCCACATAGTTGGGGTTGTCGTGCGTGTTGATCACCGCCAGTTCGAGAATCTCGTTGTCCAGGTCTTTCTCTTGGGTATAGACGGTGTCATGCTGTGTCTTGTGGGCAAAGTAGCGCCACTCATTGGCCACAATTTCAACCTCGGCAATGCTGATGAACGTGCGCTCGCTGGCCCCGTCAATAGAGATGCGGGCGCTCTCAATCTGTTGCCAGTTGGGCATGCCCTTGGCCGTGGCGTCGGTCAGCGGGATGCGGTAGAGGCGCCAGCCGGCCACGGACTGAGAGACCATGTAATTCTCAAAATCGCTGCCCGTAGAGTCGAGGTCAATGGTGAAGCGGTAGAAGTTGTTCTGATAGTCCACATCGCTGTTGGCGTTTAAGTCCTCACTGTCTGGGTAGCGCACGGTGCCGTCGTCTTTGTTGCCCTCTGTGCCGTTGATGCTGCCGCTTCTGTTGTCATAGTAATAGGCCGAGCCGTCAGCGTTGAGGGTGTGGGGGCGGAGAAAACCGGGTTTTTCATCGTCGTATTTGTAGTCATCGTACGACCAGGGTTCGGTGGCCTGTTTGATGCCGTCACCGTTCAGATCGAAAAAGTCGTAACCTTCAATAATTTTTTTGATCTGATACTTAATACCGCTGACCGTGATGGTGTCTGTTTTGATTGTACTCGCTTCGTGAGGCGCAAATAACTGAGGCGGATCATCGCCAAAGACACCGTCTAAACCGGCATCCTCGGCCTCGGGTTCCAGGTTGGTATCGCGAATACCGCCTGTGGGTTTGAAATCCTCGGTGTTCCACTGATAGTTGGGAATGGCGTCTTCTGAGATCTGACCCAGATCGATATGTAGCCTGGGCTGTTGCGGTTTCAGGTAGGTAGCGGTGATGCGTTCCTCATCGCCATCCATCTCCGTTTCATAGCCGGCCACATGGGGACGGACCCAGATCTCCAGAAAACGGGCGTTGGTCTGATCGTAATATCCCGGCGAGAGGGCGCGCTGTACACTGCCCCAGGAATCCTCAGGAGTACCGTCGGGTTCAGGTATAAAGTCAAAAGTCATAATATGCGTACGCGTGGTACCACCGTAGTTGGTGGTCACTTCGCGGTTGGGCCAGATGTCCTGAATGCGTTCCTGGGCGTAGGGATTATACCAGACCAGGTTGCCGCGTTTGGCAATGTCTTGCTGTTGGTCCACCACAAGAGAATCGATCAGCGGCGGCGAGGCCTGGCGCCAGTTGCGCCGCATCACACCCAGGGGTACCAGGCGCTTGGCGCCTTCAAAGTCATCAATATAGGCCACGCCGTTGTCGTCGCCTGTTTTCTTGTTGTTTAGTGTATTGGGGTTGGGAATGATCTGCGCCACTTCGGCCTGTATTGCAATCTTTGACGGCCCTACCAGATCCAGGGGTGTCACCTTGTTTAACCAGTTGGTGAAGGCATTAGACTCCAGGTCGATGGCGCCGTTGATGTCCCAGAGCATGTTGCGCATGGGCGCTTCTTTATCGATACGGATGCGTTTGTCAATAATCGATTTGTCGAGATAGAGAAACGTACCGCCAATGAATGAACGCTTGTTATTCTTCTCCCAGAGCAGGTACTCGGCGTGCACACCGGCCATGACTTTCTTGTCATTGGAGAACATGCGCTGCGATTCATAATTGACGTCGATCTTGGCGTTGGGGGCTGTGGCGTCCTCATTGAGAAAGTTGAGCTGGCCCGTCATATAATCGATCTGATAGTCGATATCCTTTGTCAGACGCCGGCCGTTGAGCGTGATCTCCTCTGTGCCTTCAATGATGTTCATACCCAGGCTGTAACTGGCGCTGCTTCTGGAAGAGGTCACTTCAATATAGAAATGGCTGCCAGTAATGCGGTCTTCCTGAATAGTCTTGTCATAGATTGAAGGTGTTCTGTATTTTGAAGAATCGGACGAGGCCCAGAAAGTGTCCATTGGGCCTGTACCGGGTCTGGGATCAAAGGGCCGCAGGTTGGGGATAATAATCTCGCCCCTTGCCTTGTTGATGATGTTGGGGTGGTTGTCAATTTTATTATCCGGGGAGGCCCCTCCGCTGAGATCCAGTTTGTCCAGGCCAAAAATATCAATATAGGAGCGGGACTTTCCATCCACAACCACGGCTTCCTGTGCCTGATCACCTGGTTTTTTGTAGTAGATCTTCACATCGAAGTTGTCTGAAGAGAATTCTTGATCTGTGATGTTCTGGATCGCGCCCAGGTCGTAGACGTTTTTCCACTCGAGGTCCCAGCTCTGAAAATAGGGCTTGGGATTCTGCGCTTTGATGAGTTTCAAAACCTCTATCTCACCGGGTGTCACACCGTCGATGGTGGTGCCCACGGTGGGACCATTGGCGTCCACCAGCCGGTAGCTGACGGCCAGCATTTCACTGGGTTGAAGGGAGAGTCGCATTTGAAGATAACCCAGTTCGGGCTTAAAGAAATAATCATCCACGGGTTTGAGACGTTTGAACCAGCGTTTCATCTGTTCGTCATCGGCGGTGAGTGTGCTGATATCGATGACAGATTCGGGATCATGAACGGCCCAGGCCTCGATATCTGCGTTGGCGTCGGTGTAGCCCAGCTGTGATTTATAAACCTCTATCTCATAGACTCGATTGTCTGCAGAGGCCGCATAGGGGTTGCGGTCCTGAATGTCCATCTTGGCGTACTGGTCTCTATAATAATTATCGAGAAAGAAGTAGGTGCCTTTTTTGTAATTATAATCATCAATTTTGTCGGTTGTTGTTTCACCGTTTCCAGAGAAAGAGAGTGTTTTCTTTTCCCCTTTCTCCATACTGGCAATGGCGGTGATACCCAGCTTGCCAATTTGGAAGTCGGCCTTCAGACCAAAGAGGCCGGCGTTTTTCTGGCTATGCGTGGCGAACTGCGTTCCCGCAAGGCTGAGAGAGACGTTGCCGGCTTCAATACTTTTGACGATACCATCTTCGTCACTGGAGTAACGCAGCCTGACAGCGTTCTCAAATTCAAAATCACTCTCACTGTCTTGGTCCACATCAACGGTGATGTTTTCGCCAATCTTTCCCGTCACAGTGAAACGCTGCTTCTGTTCCATCTTGAAGTTGGTGGCCGGCGGCCGGTTGGTGGCGTCGCGTTTGTTGGACCGGCTTTCATGGGCCATGCGCCCGTTGATGTTAATAGAGCCATCAATGTTCAAGCTGACGGTTTCTCCGCCAAAGAGTTTCTTGAATGCCTCAGATTTAATGCGGCCCGACTCCAGTGTGATGCCGCCACGGGAACGGCCGAAGCCCCTGGAAGGTTGCACGTTATTTCTGGCAAAGGCCTCCCACTTCAGTGCCTCGCCGGTTTTTGAACGTTCGACCAGAAAATCCTGAAAACCGTAACGACGGGGAATGAAGATGCCCTGGCTCTGGAATTGCCGTTTTGCAGTGACGGACTGGCGCATGGAATCCAGTTCAACGATGTATTGAAAGCTTTGGGGAAAGGCCGCACCACGTTGATCAAAGGGGGTGGCCATGGAGATGGGCGCAATGGCCCCTTTTACCGTCAGTGGGATCAGTGTGAAATCAGCATCCGGCAGGCGGAAACCAACCTGGGCGTTGGCGTGACTGGAGAGGAGACAAACAAAAAAGATCGACAGGGCTGCAATAACGGCGCACTTCGATCCTGGAGCTTTCGATTTTATCATCGATACCTTGCCTTGTAATAAAGTGTTCAACCGAATCATACGTCATCAATATGGCCGAAGACCGTCATAAAAATCAATCTGTTAGCAAGGGACCGATAGGCAAACCTCAATTATTTTCAATATGTCAATGGAGTTTAAAATAATTGAAATTTAAAAAAATTGCAAGGAGAAAATGTTTGCCCCCCCAAACCACAGACTTTTAGGCTTGCCATGGTGCGGGCCGTTTCTCTATATTGAGGGCAATTAAAGGAGTTTTTTTTGTGCGAACGTTGAATCGCTATATATTAAAAGAACATACAGGACCCTTTGTTTTTGCCCTGTTGACCATTGTATTTGTCTTTCTTTTGAATACGGTGTTCAGGGACCTGGGTAAATTATTGAGCAAGGGCGTACCTGCGGGCGTCATCCTGCAGTTCTTTGTGTTTAATCTGGCCTGGATTGTGGCGCTGGCCGTGCCCATGGCCGTACTCGTCTCTACGCTGATGGCCTTTGGCCGGCTTTCGGCCGACCATGAGTTGACCGCACTGAAGGCCAGCGGTGTTCATTTCTATCGCCTGGTGCTGCCGGTGGTGGTGGCCAGTCTGATACTGGCAGTAGGGATGGAGCGCTTCAACAACCTTGTTTTACCTGAAGTGAATCATCAATATAGAAAACTCTCCTCGGATATCTCTAAGAAGAAACCGACGGTTGCGCTGGAGGCCCAGGTCTTCAATGACATCGATGAGAAGACCAGCCTGCTGGCTGAGACCATCGATGAAAAACGCAACATGCTTTACCATGTAGTGATCTATGACTATTCCGATGCCGCTTCGTCGACCACGATTCTGGCCGACAGTTGTCATGTTTTCTATGATGAAGTGGCAGAACGTATGGAGCTCAACCTCTTTCATGGTGAGATGCACCAGTCGAACCACCATGATTACAACGCCTATAGACGCGGCGATTTTGAACGGCTGACGCAGTATATCCAGCTGGAGAATCAAACCTTGAAACGGCGGGAGCGAAACCGGCGGGGAATCAGAGAGAAATCTGTCAGTATGATGCGTGATGACGTTAAGGGAAAACACCGGGCCATTACCGAGCAGGGCGAGCGTATTCATTTGATGGCAGTCGCCGACTGGAAATCCCTTCTGCCTTTGGCCGTTTGGGATGCAACAGGAGACAGCCTTATCGGGGTGGCGGGTGGAGGCAAGGCGCTCTCTCGTGCGCGCCGAATGAAATTGGATGTGGGGCGCAATTATTCTTTGATAAAAAATCATCGGAAGCGGATCTCGGCGTTGCGTGTGGAGATCCACAAAAAATACGCCATCCCCTTGGCCTGTCTGGTTTTCGTCCTCATCGGGGCGCCGTTGGGATTCATGGCGCGGCAGGGCGGTTTGGCAGTGGGTGGTGGATTGAGCTTGGTCTTCTTTCTCATCTACTGGGTGTTTCTCATCGGGGGGGAGTCGCTGGCCGATAGAATGGTATTGCATCCGGTGCTGGCCATGTGGCTGCCCAATGCGGTGGTCGGCGCTGCGGGTGTTTACCTCATGGTGCGCACCGTACGTGAGTCTGCCTTTATCCGCTGGGAGGGGCTTACGAATCTCCTGAAGCGATTGAAAACGAGACACGCATGAGTTGGATTTTAACTAAATATATCACAAAGAAATTTCTGGGGCTTTTCCTTTTTTGCATGCTCGCCGTGGTGGTGCTCTTCATCATTGTGGACCTTGTTGAGCACATGGACAAGTTCATGGATCGGGATATGCCCCGCGCCAAGATCATTGAATATTACCTCTACTACATTCCAAGTGTTCTGGTGCTGGTCATGCCGGTAGCCACTTTGCTGGCCACTGTTTTTTCCGTTGGCGGTCTGGCACAGCAAAATGAAGTCATTGCATTAAAGGCGTTGGGTTACAGTCTGCACCAGATGCTGGCAGTGGTGCTGATGCTCGGAGCGCTGATTGGCGCCATGAATTTTTTTGCCTCAGAGATTCTGGTGGCGCAGACTGTGGAACAGCGCATGGAGATTGAGCGCAGCTACCGTCTCACAAGATCAAGCCGTGTCAAGTCGTCGCGCCTGATGAATCTGGAAATTCGGGACAACGACCGTCTGATCACTTTGGGTCGACTCAATCCCCAGAAACAGCTGGCCACGCGCATCAGCATTGAAACCCTGAAAGAGGGCCGCATTGTTGAACGCCTGGACGCGGATTCCATGGCTTTCAACGGATCAACCTGGTTGATGTGGAGAGGGTATCGTCGTCTGTTTTCTGGAGATGATGAGCGTGCTGCCGTCATTCAAGATACACTGGACCTCAAGCTTCAGGTCTCTCCCGAGGCACTCATTCGCGCCCAGGGCAAGCCTGAAGATATGGGGTATTGGAATCTTAAACGTTACGTCCATCTATTGAAGCGCAGCGGGGCGGAGGTGCACGCCTTTCTCACCGAGCTCCATCTGCGCATCGCCTTTCCGGTCAGTAATATTATTATCGTTCTTTTCGGTTTACCCGTGGCCTATAATCTGAGGAAGCGCAGTGTGGCTGTGGGCTTTGGTGTGGCGCTGGGTGTGACCTTCCTTTACTTTGGAATAGTAAAACTTGGACAGACCTTGGGGCACAGTGGAAGCCTTCCGCCAGTGCTGGCGGCGTGGCTGGGTAATGCGCTCATGGGTGCCGGATGTGTTGTGAACTTGGTCAAAACAAGAAAATAGCTTGACTTTTGCGATAAAATGTTTATACTTGATACCTTGCATGAACTGAATAGATATTTTTTGTGATTCCATAGAAAGGAAATCTGATGAAACGCACTTATCAGCCCAGCAATCGGAAGCGTAAAAACAAGCATGGCTTCCGGGCCCGCATGTCGAGCAAAGCGGGTCGTCTGGTCTTAAAGCGCCGCCGCGCCAAAGGCCGCGTCCGTCTGACTGTCAGCGATGAATTCAACGGTTAAGACAGACTGTCGACTCCCAAAATCGGAGATCATCAAGAAACAGGATGATTTCTCCATGCTATTCGGAAAGGGCTGCCACTTTAAGGGGTATGCCCTCCATTTTTATTATCAGGTGTCGAATCAGCGTCGTGTGGGATTTGCCGTGCCCAAACGGCTGGGCAAGGCCCCGGTACGGAATCGTTACAAGCGGTGGATGCGTGAAATCTACAGGCATCGCCGCCACCGGATCGGGAACTATGAGATGATCATACTCATTAAAGATCGGGCCAGGTCTGTTGGCCATGAAGCCCTGATCCGTGAGTTTGATCGATTTGTGTCTCAACGCCTCGACAGGAGGCCGGTTGAATGAAACGGATATTCATCGGTTTAATCCGTATCTATCAAAAGGTGATTTCTCCGGGCCTTCCGTCGACTTGCAGGTTTACACCAACCTGTTCTGAGTACATGGCCCAGGCCATTGAAAAAAAGGGACTGTTTCAAGGTCTCTCTCTGGGTGTTAGGCGCGTGCTGCGCTGCCATCCATTTCATCCCGGTGGTTATGACCCCGTTCCCTGATCACAAGCGAGGAATATTTAAATGAACAGAAACCAACTGTTGGCATTGGTTATGATCGGCGGCATTCTGCTGGCGACACCGTGGTACATGAAGAATGTGGCGGGCGTGAAGCCGGCCCCCAGGAAAGAAGTGACGCAGCCTGTGGCCGAAGCCCCTGCCGCGCAGGTGCAACCGGACCGGACTGCGCCTCAGGCACAAACCCTGGCAGCGCAGAATACCATTCCCGCAGCCGTCACGGCCTCAGTGATTCCCGCGGATACGCTCTGGGTTGAGACAGATCTTTATCGGGGCGCCTTCTCTTCACTGGGCGGCGGCACGGTAATTCACTGGGAATTGAAGGATTATCTCAAGGGAGACAAGGAGCACGGCATCCCCGTCAACCTGATTCCCGAAGGGGCGTCGGGCAACCTGGCCATGGTGCTGGACGGCGGTGTGGATCTCTCGGGCGTGGTTTTCGAAAAAGTATCCGATATTGAGAATCGCGGACAGCGCAAAGTGGCTTATCGCACTGCCCTGGCCAACGGGGCCACTGTCACACGCCGCTTCACCTTTGAAGAGAGTCGTTACGATTTCGATCTGGAAATTGCAATGACAGGCATCAACACCTACGATGCCGGCTATACATTGAACTGGCAATCAGGTCTGAATCCCACAGAGCTGACCGTCAAAGATGACATGCCCTACCTTCAGTCCGTGGCCATGCAGGGCGACGAACTGCTGAAAACAAAAGAGAAACCCACGGGTTTCAGCGAGGGCCGCACACTCTGGGCTGCGGTGCGCGGCAAGTACTTCACCAGTGCGCTGATTCCCCGCTCTGAACCGGGACGTGGCGTCAGGCTGCAGGGTGAGAAGACACAGATCGCCGACCAGGACAAACAGGTCAACTGGAAGCGTATGCAGATGGGCCTGGTCATGGCCGGCGCAGAGGTGTCGGATCTCGATGTGTTCATCGGCCCGCTGGATCTGCCCACGGTCAAGGGCCTGGGCGTCGACATGGAAAAGATGATGAATTTCGGCTGGGTGCTGATCAAGCCGTTCAGTGTGGCTTTCTACTACGTACTTCAGGCTATGTTTGGTGTGATTGGCAACTGGGGCTGGACGATTATTCTCTTCTCCATCATGATCAAGGTGGTGCTTTATCCGCTAACGCGCAAGAGCTTTCACTCCATGAAAGAGATGCAGAAACTGCAGCCGCAGATCAAGGCCATCCAGGAGAAGCACAAAAGCGATCCGCAGCGTATGAACCAGGAGGTTCAGAAAGTCTATAAAGAGCACGGAGTCAGCCCGCTGGGTGGATGTCTGCCCATGCTTCTGCAGATGCCGGTGCTCTTTGCATTATTCAATCTCTTCAGGACCACCATCATGCTCCGTCAGGCCGAGTGGCTCATGATCTCCGATCTCTCCGCCCCCGACGGTATTCTCATGGGTTTTCATCTGCTTCCGATTCTCATGGGCGTGACCATGATCTTCCAGCAGAAACTCACCGGTGGTCAGAATCCACAGCAGAAGATGATGGCCTATTTCATGCCCATCATGATGACCTTTATGTTCTATCGCATCTCTGCCGGTCTCAACCTTTACTATATGATGTTTAATCTCCTGACCATTGCCCAGGAGCTTTTGGTCAAGGGGAATAAAAAACAAGAATAATCGACATCGTCGAGTAATATGTGACTAAAAGCCCCGCCAATCGGCGGGGCTTTTTTTATGATTGCTGTACATGATCGGTTAGAAAACACAGGGCGACCGGTCTATCCGACAAACGGGCTGAGAACAAAACTCTTGCAGGACACAGTTTCACGTATTATTTTGTCAGGCAAAATGCAGGATGAATTGCGCCGACATAGTTAAGTTTATGTTAATATTAATATATTAACTGTAATATAATACTCGTAGCTGCTGCTATGAAATCGGTTGCCCGGGTTGGAGCCGGTACAGGAGTTGTTGATGAAGAACTCGCCGTACAGTCATGATACCATTGCGGCCATTGCGACACCGCCCGGTGAGGGGGGCGTGGCTGTGTTGAGGATCAGTGGGCCGGAGGCCGTAGGGGTGGCAGATCATGTCTTTATGGGGCGGTCGCCCCTTCGGGAGGTGGGCGCCGGCCATGTGGTCTACGGCCGTATTACCGCACCTGGCTCGAAGACAGTGATCGATGAAGTTCTGGCCACGGTGTTCCGGGCGCCCCGATCTTACACAGGTGAAGAGGTGGTGGAGCTCTCCGGGCATGGGGGTGTCTTTGTCAGTCGCAAGGTCTTGGAGGCCGTGCTCTCTGCGGGCGCACGTCTGGCCCGGCCCGGCGAGTTTACGCAGCGGGCCTTTCTCAATGGAAAACTTGACCTGGCTCAGGCCCAGGCCGTGGCCGACCTGATTCATGCCCGCTCCGAATCGGCGCGGCGCGTGGCCGTGGCCCAGCTGGGCGGCCGGCTGAGCGTCGTGCTGCAAGGCTTCAGACAAACACTGATCGAAGCCTGCGGTCTGCTGGAGATCGAGTTAGATTTTGTGGCTGAGGACATAGAGGCCATTGACAAGACAGCCCTTGCAGAAACGCTCGAAGCACTGAGACGGGAGGTCCGCACACTCATCCAAACCTATGAGCGGGGACGTGTCTGCCGTGAGGGGGTCAGGTTGGTGATTCTGGGCAAGCCCAACGTGGGCAAGTCCAGTCTGCTCAACGCGCTCTTGGCCCGGGAGCGGGCCATTGTCACAGACACACCGGGCACCACACGAGACACCATAGAGGATCAACTGGACCTCGATGGCCTGCTTGTCACCATCACGGACACCGCCGGTATTCGCCAGTCCAATGATCCGGTCGAGCAAGAGGGGGTGCGCCGCTCCGAAGCCGCCGCCCATCAAGCCGGGATCGTCCTGGTTGTGTTGGATGGGAGCCGCGTGCTGGACGAGGAGGACAGGGCCGTTATATCGCTCGCCCAATCCCTGAACGTCCCTCAGCTCCTCGTACGAAACAAGTCGGACCTGGAGACCTTCGTCAAACCCTCCAGTCCCGAGTTGCTCGAGGCATCGCTGAGTATCTCCGCACAGACAGGGGCGGGTGTTGATGCGTTGGTGCAGGAGATCAAGGCCCATGCACTGGGGGATGGACTGCCCGGTGTGGATGATGTGGTGATTGCCCATCTCCGCCATCGCGACGCGCTGGCCAACACGGCTTCCTTTTTGAGCCAGGCCCTGGCGTCGCTGGCCGATGATATGTCGCAGGAGTTTGTCGCCCTGGATCTACGGGGTGCCCTGGAGAGTCTCGGTGAGATCACAGGAGAGACCACGGCCGATGATATTCTGAACCATCTCTTCTCCTCCTTCTGTATCGGGAAGTGATGCGTCATTGGGTTTTGGCCTGTGTGTTTGAGCGGGTCGGATGTTCCACGTGGAACATCGCTTTGAATTGAATAGATCTAGTTTGTCGATGTTCCACGTGGAACATCGTATTAGTTGAGAGGAGGGGTGTGGTGACGCCCTTTGATGTGATTGTGGTGGGCGCTGGCCATGCCGGTGTGGAGGCTGCTATGGCCGCTTCGGGCATGGGTCAGCGCACGTTGTTGCTCACGATGAGTATTGAGGTGGTGGGGCAGATGTCCTGCAATCCGGCAGTAGGTGGTCCGGCCAAGGGTAATCTGGTGCGAGAGGTGGATGCGCTGGGTGGGCTTATGGGGCGGGCGGCAGATGCCACGGGGATTCAGTTTCGCTTGCTTAACCGCTCCAAGGGGCCGGCGGTGTGGGCGCCGCGCTGTCAGTCAGACAGGCAGGCGTATTCGGCCTGGGTGCGTTTTGCTGTGGAGTCGCAGCCGAACCTGACGGTGTTTCAGGGCATGGCTGTGGGGTTGCTTGTCGAGGAGGGCCGGGTCTGTGGTGTGGAGACGGCAGTCGGTCGGACGCTTCTCGCTTCCAGGGTGGTGTTGGCCTGCGGCACGTTTCTCAATGGTTTGATACACATTGGCATGAAGAGTTTTCCTGCGGGGCGCTCCGGAGAGTTTCCTGCGGTCGGGCTCACCGAGTCTCTGGTGGCATTGGGCTTTGAGTCTGGGCGCATGAAGACGGGTACGCCGCCCCGTGTGGATGGCCGCAGTATCGATTTCTCCAATCTCGAGATTCAGCCCGGCGATGAGCCGGCGCAGCCTTTTTCGTTTCAAACCGATTCTATCGACCAGGCGCAGCTGCCGGTGTGGCTGACCTGGACCAATGCGGAGACGCATCGTCTGCTCGAGACGGGTATGGATCGTTCACCGCTCTTCTCCGGGCGGATTGAGGGGGTGGGACCGCGCTACTGTCCCTCCATAGAGGATAAGATCGTCCGCTTTGCCGATAAGTCCCGTCATCAGATTTTCCTGGAGCCCGAGGGACGCCAAACCCATGAGTACTATGTGAATGGCTTTGCCACCAGCCTGCCCGAGGAGGTGCAGGAGGCGGCGCTGCACACCATTCCCGGTCTCGAGAATGCCGTGGTCACGCGACTGGGCTACGCCATTGAATACGATTATTTTCCCCCTATACAGCTTCGAAAGACCCTGGAGACCAAGCGCGTGTCTGGGCTCTATTTTGCCGGGCAGATCAATGGGACCTCCGGGTATGAGGAGGCTGCGGCCCAGGGTTTGATTGCCGGTGTCAACGCCGTTCTGTCTTTGCGTGGTGAGCGTCCTTTTGTCCTGGATCGGTCCGAGGCTTACATGGGTGTGCTCGTCGATGACCTGGTGACCAAGGGCACGGATGAGCCGTATCGGCTCTTTACCTCCCGTGCCGAGTACCGCCTGCTGCTCCGTCAGGACAATGCCGATCTCCGCCTGTCCGGCCATGGCCATCGACTGGGGCTGGTCTCCGACGCGCTTTACAGCCGTGTGCAGCGCAAGCAGGCACTGGTCGAGCAGGTGTTGGTTGAAGCACACAAGGTCAAGCCCGACCCGGCGATCGTCAATCCGGTACTTGAGGCGTTGGGCACCACGCCGCTGGCCGAACGGCAGTCGGTGGCCCGTCTGGTGAAGCGGCCCCAGGTGGGGCTGGCCGATCTCGTCGTCCTCAACGAGGTGGAGGCCCTGCTGGCCGATTGCGGTGATCTGCGTGCGGCGGTGATTGAGCAGGCCGAGATAGAGATGAAGTATGAGGGCTACTTTGAGCGTCAGCGCGAGCAGGTGGCCCGTTTTCAGCGTATGGAGAAGAAACGCATTCCCGAGGGATTTGACTATGTCTCTGTCGACAGCCTCTCCAATGAGTCGCGCGATAAGTTGAGTCGTATCCGTCCCGAATCTCTGGGCCAGGCTGCCCGGATCTCCGGCGTCTCTCCTGCGGATCTGGCTGTGTTGGCCGTGCTTCTGGAGCGCGGCGGAAAGGGGCGGGCTTCTTGAGTGATATGAAACGGTTGGCCGAGGCGCTCTCCGGGGCGGGCTTGCTTTGTGATCCTGCCGTGCTTCCGGCATTTGAGCGCTTTGCGGACCTTTTGAATGAGTGGAATCAATCGGTAAATCTGATCTCAAGGAAGGATCCCTATACCGTGATTGAGCGGCATTTTCTCGACTCGGCCGGATTGGCCGTGGTGCTGGATCTGCCTTCGGGGTGCTGTGTCATGGATCTGGGGTCCGGTGCCGGTTTTCCGGGTCTGCCCCTGGCGCTGCTCCGTCCCGATGTCCATTTTACGCTGGTGGAGTCCCGCGCCAAGAAGACGGCTTTTCACCGGGCCGTCATCGATGCACTGGGGCTTGAGAATGTGGTGACGCTGGCTGAGCGTGTCGAGTCGCTTCCCGCTGAAACCGGGCCTTTCGACTGGGTGGTCTCCCGGGCTGTGGCCGATCTCGACCAGCTGGCCAAGTGGTGCCGCCATCTCATCCGGAGGCCCGGCGGGTGCATGGCTGTGCTCAAGGGCCCCGATCTGGATGAAGAGGTCAAGCGTTTGGCGCGTCGCTCTGACGCGTGGGGAATCGATGGCTGGGACATTGAGCCCTACCAGCCCTTTGGTCAAATCCGCGACAAGGAGAGTCAGCTGGTCACAGTGCGCTGGTCATGAGTGGTTGGATAGGCTTCACTTAGCTGTCTGATGTCGATGAAAATTTAGATTTTAGGTGTGTCTTTTGCCCTTTGAATCTCTACAAAAAGAAATTACGTACGTTGTCAAAGATAACTCTTTAGATCATAAGTTGTTAGCTGGTAGTTCCCTCTCACTTCGACATGTGGCGGGCTCCTCGCTGGCGCTGTTGCTTGCCTATGTGCAGGAGCGTGTTCAGCGGCCGGTATTGTTGGTCATGCCCACGCGGGCTGATGCCGAGGCCATGGGGGATGAGCTTTCTGCGATCTGCGGCGACGCCGCGGCTTTCTTTCCTGGCGGCCACGAGGACCGGCACGCGCATGCAGTGATCAATCCCCGGCGTGCCGGGTTGCAGATGCAGGTGCTGCGTGACCTTCTGCATCGTCGTTTGAAATGGGTGGTCACCGGTCCCGACGGTCTGGTGCTGCCGTTGCCCGCCCCTGAAGCGCTGGGCGGGGATGAGCTTGTGCTGGCGCAGGGCGGTACACAAGATCTGTTCAAGCTGGTGGAAAAACTGGCCGAGTTCGGGTACACCCGTGAAAGCGTGGTTGAGCGCCCCGGCGAGATCTCGGTGCGAGGCGGTATTCTCGATATCTTTCCCTTTACCGGGGAGGCGCCCTATCGTCTTGAGTTTTTTGGGGATGAGATCGAGTCGCTTCGCACTTTTGATCCCATCACACAGCGTTCTACAGGATCGGCTGAGCCGCTGCAGCTCATTGCCTCGTCTCTGACATGGGAGGCGCGCAGCGCCTCTCTGCTCGATTACTTTCCCTCTGAAATGCTCTTCTTCTGGCAGGACCCCGACCTGGTGCTCGGTGAGGCCGCCAAGCTGGCCGAGGCCGACGAGACGCTGTTCGATCCGGCCGTCGTCAATGCGCGGCTCCAGGGGCGTCAGACCTTGGCCTATCATACACTGGCCGCCCCCGCCGATGTCATCGACCTGGGGCTTAAGTCGCCGCATCAACTGGGGCGTCGCGCATCGGAGATTCGTCAGGGACTGGTCTCGTTGGTTGAGACGCGTGAATCTGTGCTGATCGCCTGCGCCAACAGAGAACAGAAGCGGCGGCTGACCCAGTTTCTCGAAGACGAGGAGGGGGAGCCTTTGCCGCGCGTGCAGGTGGTCATCGCGCCGGTGGCCAGGGGGTTTCTGCTGGGGGAGAACGGCCCGGCCGTCTACACCGAGGCCGACCTCTTCGGTCGCACAGCAGCTCCCAGGCGCAAGCCGCGCTTCAAGTCCGGTGTGCCCATCCGTGAGCTTTCCAATCTCAAGCCCGGTGATTTTGTCGTTCATATTGACCATGGTATCGGCCGCTTCCAGAAGCTGGAGCGCATCACCGTGGACGGTCAGGAGCGTGAGTGTCTGACGCTGATCTATCAGGACAGCGATAAGCTCTTTGTGCCCGTGGAGAAGATGGAACGCGTGCAGAAGTACAGTGGCAAAGAGGGGGGTGAGCCCCGCATCACCAAGTTGGGTTCGGGCCGCTGGGATAAATTGAAAGCGAAGACCAAGAAGGCCATTCAGCTCATCGCCAAAGATCTCATCGCCCTCTACTCGGCGCGGCAGGCCAAGCCCGGCCACCCCTTTCCTGAGGACTCCAACTGGCAGATCGAGCTGGAGGCGCTATTCCCCTATCAGGAGACGCCGGATCAGGCCAAGGCCATCGGCGAGGTCAAGGCCGACATGGAGAAGGCCCGTCCCATGGACAGGCTGATCTGCGGCGACGTGGGTTTTGGCAAGACCGAAGTGGCCATGCGTGCGGCTTTCAAGGCCGTGATGGGGGGGAGGCAGGTGGCGGTGTTGGTGCCGACAACTATTCTCGCTGAGCAGCATGGTGCCTCATTCAAAGAACGGTTGGGTGCCTTTCCCGTGACGGTTGAGGTTCTGTCTCGATTCCGGCAGCGCGCCGTGCAGAAAGAGATCATTCTGGCCACGGCACGGGGCGATGTGGATGTATTGATTGGGACACATAGATTACTTTCAAATGATATAATCTTCAAGGATCTGGGTCTCATGATTGTGGATGAGGAACAGCGCTTTGGGGTTAAACATAAGGAAAAGTTAAAGTCAATCCGCCAGAATGTTGATGCCCTGGCCCTCTCGGCCACGCCCATTCCCCGCACGCTTCAGTTTTCGCTGCTCGGTGTGCGCGACCTCTCCATCATCAATACCCCGCCCAGGGACAGGCTGCCCATCATCACCGAGGTGCTGCCCTTTGATGAGGGCGTGATCAAAGACGCGATCGAACGAGAGCTCTTGCGCAAGGGCCAGGTCTTCTTTGTGCACAATCGCGTGCGCACCATTCACGCCGTGGCCAAGATGCTGGAGCGCATTGTGCCCGGGCTGCGTCTGGCCGTGGCCCATGGGCAGATGGAGACGCGGGAGCTGGAGCAGATCATGCTGGACTTCACCCACGGCGACTATGACTGCCTGGTCTCGACCATGATCATCGGCTCAGGCGTGGACATGCCCCGGGTGAACACGCTCATCGTGCACCGTGCCGACAGGCTGGGTCTCTCGCAGCTCTATCAGCTCCGTGGCCGTGTGGGCCGCTCAGACCGTCGGGCCTACGCCTATCTTCTCACGCCGCCTTTCGCTTCGCTGACGCCAGACGCCGTGAAGCGGCTGCGCACCATCGAAGAGTTCACGGAGCTCGGTTCGGGATTCCAGGTGGCCCTGCGGGATCTGGAGATCCGCGGCGCGGGTAATCTCTTGGGCATGCAGCAGTCGGGCAGTATCGATGCCGTCGGGTTTGAGCTCTACACCAAACTCGTTGATGAGGCCGTGCATGAGCTGAAGACCGAGGCGGGACTGGTGGAGTCGGCCATGCCGCTTCAGATCGACTGCCGCGTGGATGTGGACCGGCCTGCATTGATTCCTGAAAAATACGTGGACGATGAAAATCTGCGTATCGGTCTCTATCATCGACTCAATACGTTGAATTCCGAGGAGGCCTATGCGCATTTCCGCGAGGAGCTCTTGGATCGATTTGGCCCGATTCCTCCCGAGGCGGAAACCCTGATCCAGCTGGCCGAGCTCAAACGCATGGGCCAGGAGGCGGGGCTGAAGCGCGTACTGGTCCGAGAGCAGGTCATTCGCGTCTTCTTTGATGAGGGGTGGGTGGACAGTTTCGACTCTTCGGAACTTTTCTCTGAACGGCTGCGTTTGATGATCGACTCTTGCCCCGTTGCCGTTAAATTTCTTCAGGAAAAGACCTTTGGGCTTCGTGTGGTTTCGCCTGAGACGGACGGCTTGGGGTTTGCCAGAAAAATATTGCAAAGTTGGCAGTGATTTGGTAACTTAATCGTTAATCTTAATTTTACAATGGAATGCGGAGGGTAAGATGACGCGGAACCGACTATGGGCCGGTTTTTTCTTTTTAACAGTGATGCTTGTGATGATCATTGGCGGCTGCGGCAAGAGTGATCCCGTGGTGGCTTTTATCGGTGACAAAGATCAAATCACCCTGAGCGAATTGAAAACAGATATGCTTAGAGGTCGTCCCGAGTCTCAGTGGAATAAATTTTCAGAGATGGAAATCCGTGCCTATCTGGAGAAGGCCATTGATAACAAAGTGACAATGGTAGCGGCCCTGGATGCCGGTATGGACACCGACGAAGCAGTGTTGGCCAATTACCGCCCAAGGTATCAAAATGTAATGCTTAGAAAACTCTATCTCTCTGAAGTGTTTGATAAAGTCATTCCAGAGAAAGATATTCGGAGTTTTTATATGCACGAAGGAAGAAAAGTGCATTTTGGTGATATTTTAATCAAGTATCCACATAAAAATCCGTCCATTGCAGAGATGGATTCAGTGAAAGCCATTGCTGACAGTATTTATCAGCGACTGCGCAAAGGTGAAGATTTTGGTCTGCTGGCCAAGAAGCTCTCTCAGCACCCCACTTCAGCACAAAATGATGGGAAAGTGGGCGTCGTGGCCTGGACGACAGCGGCTGATCCTATTAGAAATGTACTCTGGGAGATGCGCAAGGGCGAGATTTCTGAGCCGGTAGCAAATTATAAAGGATTTCATATCGTTCAGGTGAACGACATTGAAAACATGGAAAAAGAGCCCCTTGAAAAATCAAGGGAGCGGATCAGAAAAATTTTGGAGCGAGAGCGGACTCAGAAGTTGAGGGATCGTGCTCAGGAATTTTGGGTTGAATTGAAAAATGACCGCCAGGTGGTCTTTGATGATGAGAAAGTGAAGGCATGGGCAGAGTGGTTTGAGTCAATTGATAATAACTGCGGGATTATCAAAGAAGCTCTGGAGGCCCTGCCCCAAGAGAAAAAAGATGAAGTATTGGTGAAATGGGACAAGGGTTCTCATACAATTCAGTTGGTTGCAGATCGTATCGCCGAAGTGGATGCGGTCGCTGAACTACGTTTGGGGCGCGAGGATATTCTCAGCGAGTTTTATGAGCGCTATATGCAGGCGGAGTTTTTAACGGATCGTGCTGAATCTGATGGTATTCATGAAATAAAGGAATACCGGGAAGAGCTTACTCGTTTAAAGAATAACGAGATTATTCGTGTATTTATTGAGCGTGAGATTTTAGGTGATATTGCAGTTTCGGATGAGGAAATTCGAGCGCACTATGAGGCCACAAAAGAGTCCAAATATAAAGACAAAGAGCGCATCAGAATTCGCGAAATTATGGTGAAGGACAAAACCCTTGCAGAACGAATTGCCCGTATGGCAAAACAGGGTCAGAATTTTGGCCGACTGGCCGAAAAGTATACGGAACGCCCCAACCATAAAAAGGTAAAGGGACAGTTTGCCTGGTTTACAAAAGGCCGTTGGGGAAAAATTGGGGAAGTTGCCTTTGGTTTGAAAAAGAATCAGGTCTATGGTCCGCTGTACCTTGAGAAAGAGAATGCCTACTCAGTTTTCAAACTGACAGAGCGACGGCTTGAAACACATTTCCCCTTTAATGATGTTGAAAAGCGCGTTAAGTCGGATCTTATTCTTAGCAAGAAAAACCAGAAAAAAGAATTTTGGTTGAAAAACATCAGGAAGAAATATGATATTCGTTTGGTGGATAAGGAGATTGCACGGTCGGTATCAAAGAATGGATAATTTTCGCCGATTGGGGAATTATGTCCCGGCACCCTTTCTGTTGTTTCTGTTGGCATTCTCAAGTTGTCGGCAGAAACCTGACAAAGCTGATATCGTTGCACAGGTTGGGAGCCGTTATCTGACACGGCAGGCGTTGGAAGCGAGGCTTCAACGTGATGGCCTGGAAGTTCAGCTCGGAAGTCAGTTTGTTGAGCGCTGGGTAAACCGGGAAGTCCTTTTTCAAGAAGCGCAACGCCTGGGTTTGGATAATACTGACGAACTTGCTTTGGAGTTGGAGACTGTTGAGAAAGAATTTTTAATTAATAAACTTTTGGAACGGACTTTTCAAGAAAAAATCATTATTGAAGAACCCATCATGCGCTCATATTATGAGAAACATGAAGCACTTTTTAAGATGCATGAGAGCCAGGTGCACATGTTTCATATATTGACTGAGACGCGTGAAGTAGCAAATACAGCCCGTCAGGCACTTTTGGCCGGTCAGGCTTTTGACGAGGTGGCCCAAACCTACTCTACCGGCATATTTAAATCTTCTAATGGTGATATGGGTTTCGTTAAGGAAAATGACATTATTCCTGAATTGCGTCGATCTGCTTTTAGAATTGCATTAAATCAGATCAGCCCAGTAATACGAAGCGATCATGGTTATCATTTGCTTAAGGTTACTGGGAAGTTAAAAAAAGACGATATACGGCCCTTTGAAGATGTCAAGAGTGAGGTTTATGCCCGTCTGAGGGCGAGTAAAGAACGACAGATCTACTATGATTTGGTTTATCATCTTCAGAATCAGACCCATGTTTATGTGGCTATACCCACCGCGGCTGATTCACTGCGTGCGACGCATTAGAAAAGGAATTTGATTTATGAGTAGAATGAAATCAATGTGGTGTATCATCGTCCCTGCCTTGTTTCTGTCGGGCGTGATTCAGGCACAGGAACTCCTGGACGGTGTTGTGGCCGTGGTGGGCGATCATATTATACTTCGATCAGAGGTGTTGCAACAGGCGCAGCTCATGGCCATGCAGCAGAACCGGAATCCTGATGCGGCCCTTGTTCACTCTTTCTCGAACCAAGTACTGAATGAGTTGATCAATCAGAAAGTACTTCTGATTAAGGCCAAGGAAGACACCATCACTGTGGATGACCAGCAGGTTGAGCAGGCACTGGAGCAGCGTATTCAAGGTGCTATTGAAAGATATGGCACTGTCGAGAAGGTAGAAGAGTATTTTGGTCAGCCGATTAATAAGATAAAGAGTAATTATCGGTCCGACATGAAAAATTCCATGATTTTTCAACAGGTAAAAAACAAGAAAATTAGTGGTGTTAATGTAACCCGCATTGAAGTTGAATCTTTCTTTGCGGCGATGAAAGACAGCATACCTCCTCGTGATGCCAAGGTAAGGCTGCGTCATATTTTGATTTCCATCAAGCCCGGTGGAGCCGCTTATGAAAAAGGCATGGAGAAGATGCGTTCGGTTCAGAAAAGAATTTCTGAAGGGACACCTTTTGAATCATTGACTTCTGAGTTTTCTGAAGATCCCGGGACATCAAATCGTGGTGGTGATTTGGGCTGGATTGAGCGTGGTCTATTTGATGAGACCTTTGAGGAAACAGCCTTTCAAATGGAAGTCGGCCAGATTTCAGATGTGATTCAATCCAGCATTGGTCTGCATATTCTAAAGGTTGAGGACAAGGAAGAGCTGCGGGTGCGTGTGCGTCATATTTTCGTTCGTTTGAATGCCTCAGCTGATGATGAGATTGAGACTAAAAACAGGATCAATGATTTGTATCAGCGTCTTCTTCATGGTGCTTCGTTTGATTCTCTAGCAATCGCCTATTCTGATGACCCCTCCACAAATCTTCAGGGTGGAGATCTGGGGTGGCTGCCTAAAAGTCAGCTTCAGATTGAGGCTTTTAAAGCTGTAGTAGACACGCTGGGCGTGGGGCATTTTGCTGAACCCTTTAAAACGCAATTTGGCTTTCATCTGGTTTTAAAAGAGGATGAACAGAAGGCGCGGAAGGTTTCTCTTGAACAGGATTATGAGGATTTAAAAAATTACGCAAAATCAGAGAAACAACAACGTATTTTAAAGACGTGGATTGAAGAAATGAAGGCTCACATATATGTTAAGATAGATGAGTCTGCGTTGCTATAGAAGTTGCTATAGAAAATATAGTTTTATGAAAGGCTTCCTCCGGGGAGCCTTTTTTTAGTATAGGGGCAATAATGGGGGAATGATGGCATAGGATGAAAGAAATTATCGAGAAAATTTAAATTCCGACTTGACAGGGCGGAAAAAGATTTGTATACTTGCCATTGACAACTATTGCCGATAGCAAGGTGTGTTATGGACAAACCGCTTTTTCAGCGTATATTTTCCATCAAGCAAAAGTGTTCTTCCCGCGAGGAAGCGATCCGACGTGATTTGGGTGTGAATCACTCTGAATTTCATGCCTTACTTTCATTGACGCTGGAAACTGCGGTTCAGGGCAATGTTCTTGCTGAACGCATGTCTCTTTCCCCTTCCCGAGCCAGCCGTGTGGTTTCCAAACTCCTAGAGAAAAATTTTATTCAGACAGAATATCATCCCCATGACCGGCGCAGCCAATTTATTCGACTGACAGAAAGCGGCCAGGAGATGAAAGAGGCCATTGAGTCGCGGCTGCAGTTATGTGAGCGCCGGATTCTGGATAAGTATTCTGATCAGGATGTTCGTGTCATTAAATGGGCGTTGGGTCTTCTGGACGATGCGCTTTAGAAATTCATGAAGTACGGGGGAGTTATGAATCGCCTCAGCGAGAAACATCAACAGGACATTCTTGACCTGACGCCGCATGCACGGTTTGACAAAACCGAGCGTGTGCTGTACGGGCATGATATTGCCGCTATGCCGAGTATGGTCAAACCGCTGATCGGGAAGACGATTCCAGACGGCGTGGTGCAGCCGCAGAACGAGGCGGAACTGGCCGCCATTGTCCAGTGGGCCTACGCCCAGGGTCTGGCCATCACGCCGCGCGCCAAATCTTCATCCGGTTACGGTGGCGTCATCCCCATGAAGAAGGGGATTGTCATCGATTTCTACCGTATGCAGGATGTGGTCCACATTGACAAAACGGCCATGACGGTGACCACGGGGCCGGGCATCACCTGGGAGAAGCTGGACACGATCTTGGCGGCACAGGGGCTGACGCTGCGGCTCTATCCCACCAGTTATCCTTCGTCCACCACAGGCGGGTGGCTGGCCCAGGGCGGCGCCGGCATTGGCAGTTATGAGTTTGGCTATTACAGTGAGAATGTGGTCTCGGCACGCGTGGTGCTGCCTACGGGCGAGGTACGGATCTTTGAAGGCGATGACCTCTCGCTGATCTCCGAGGCTGAGGGCACCACAGGCTTCATCAGCCAGGTGACGCTGAAAGTTATGCCCGCCGATGAAATCGAGGCCATCGCCCTGGCCTGCCCCGACGCCCATGACCTGCAGGACATGGTGCAGCGCCTCGACGACTCCGACCTGCCCATCTGGGCGCTGATGTTCATCAACCCCCGCATGGCCGAGCTGAAAAACAAGGCGCCGCTGCAGACGCATCTCGACCACCCCGTAGAGGAACGCGTCATTCTGCCGGCCTCTTACATCGTCACTTTGGCCGTGCGGAAGAAGGACAGCAACACGGTTCGCTCTGCACTCGCCGAAATCCTCAAGCCCTGTCAGGGCGAGGTGCTCTCGGAGCGCATTGCCCATCACGAGTGGGAGAACCGTTTCAAGCTCATGGTGGTCAAGCGACTGGGCCCGTCGCTGGTGCCCTCAGAAGTCATCGTGCCTCTTGACGCCCTGGGCGATGTGATGACGGAGATCGAGCGCAAGGTGGATCAGCCCGTGGTGAAAGAGGGCGTGATCATCCGCCACGGTGTGAACGGCAAGCCCGAGGTGGTCATTTTGGGATTTATCCCTGCGGATCAGCGCAAGTTGAGCTATAACTTCGTCTTCGGTCTGGTGATGACCATCATGAAGATTGCCGAGAAGCATGGCGGCCGCGCCTACTCCACAGGCATGTACTTTGCCGGCAAGGCCAAGACCGTGCTCGGTAAGGATCGACTTAAAAATATGAAACGCTTCAAGGCCCAGGTGGACCCCAAGGGGCTTTTGAATCCCGGCAAGGTGTTCAGCAACGGCCTGCTGGGGCTGGTGATGAAATTCGCCCAGATCTTTGAACCGATGATCCGGCCTTTCGGCAATTATGTCATTACTGAAGTCGGCGAGCGCCCCACAAAACCGGTGAAGGAGATTCCGGCCGATGTGGCGTGGTACGCCTATTCCTGTTCGCAGTGCGGTTACTGCGTGGACACCTGCGACCAGTTCTACGGCCGCGGCTGGGAGAGCCAGAGTCCCCGGGGCAAGTGGTACTGGCTGCGTGAGTACATGGAGGGCCGGCTGGACTGGGACCAGAAACAGGTGGATACCTTTTTGGTCTGCACCACCTGCGAGATGTGCAACAACCGCTGCTCAGCGGCGCTGCCCATCGAACCGTCGTGGATGAAGCTGCGCGGGCAGATGATTCAAAACGACAAGAAAATGACCTTCCCGCCCTTTGAAATGATGGCCGCAGCCTTGGCCGATCAGGGCAATATCTGGGCGGGGCTCAGAGGCAACCGTTCCGACTGGTTCCCCGAGGATCTCAAAGCCAAGCACGGGCCCGATCACCAATCGAAAAACATCTACTTTGCCGGGTGTACGGCCAGCTACGTGGAGCAGGATATCGGCATCGCCTCTGTGCGTATTCTCGATGAGGCCGGTGTGGACTTCTCCTATCTCGGTGAAATCGAAAATTGCTGCGCCACGCCCATGCTCGTCGCCGGAAAGTGGGATCTCTTCCGCGACACCATGATGAAGAACATCAACAATGTAAAGGCCGCGGGCGCGGACACGGTGATCTCCTCCTGTCCTGCCTGCGACATGATGTGGCGCCATGTCTATCCCCGTCAGTGTGAAAAGCTGGGCGTGGATTACAATATCACGGCCAAGCATTACAGTGAGGTGGTCTCAGAAAAAATCGCCTCAGGCGAATTCAAATTCCCCAAGGGCAAGATGGACAAGCAGAAAGTGACTTTCCACGACTCCTGCCACGCCGGGCGCGTCTCCGGTCTCTACGAAGAGCCGCGTGATCTCATCCGGGCCATTCCCAATGTGGAGTTTGAAGAGATGGCCCACTGCAAGGAAGAGGGCTTCTGCTGCGGGTCGGTATTGACTCTGCTCAAAGAACCTCACGTGGCCGCTGAGATTGGCAAGGAGCGCATTGACGAGGCCAAGGATATCAACGCGGACAAGGTGCTGGCGCTCTGTCCCTGCTGTGAGTTCCAGCTGCGCGTCTCCAATAACACGAAAGAGCTGGGCATGGAGGTGGTGGACCTGGCCCGCTTCACGGCCGAGGCGCTGGGCTATGAACTGCCCGATCCCAATCCCAACGTGAAGGCGCAGTGGAAGGTGTTTGAGGCGATGATCGATCTGATGACGCCACAGGGATTTGCCACACTGATGTCCACCATGTGGCCGGAGATGATAGCGGCCATGCCCTTTGGCATGGGCCCGATGATGCGCGGCATGGGCAAGGTGCCCGGCGCTTTGAATTTGATGAAGCCGATGTTTCCCGTGCTCTTTCCCAAACTGCTGCCCATGATGATGCCCAAGGTGATGGATACCATGCTCTCCCGCGTGGGAGAGGCCATTCCCATGCCCGATTATATGGCTGAGCAGATGCCGGATATCATGCCCAAGGTGATGAATAATCTCATGCCGCATATGATTGACGATCTGGTGCCCCTGGTCACACAGCCCATGATCGATTATCTTCACGGGAAAAATGCCTAACCATTCCTCATGGCCTGTCCGGGCGCTTCGCCCGGCGGGCTGTGTTTTATTTTGGAGATCAGCGATGAAAAAAAAGGGAATCGTTATTCTATGGGGACTGCTGCTGCCCACGCTGCTGGCGGCTCAGGGCTTTGTGCAGCCCGGCTTCTCCGGCAAGGCCGGTGTGGCGAGCCGTTACATCTGGCGCGGCATGGACAAGATGCCAAACAATGCGCCCACGGCCCAGCTCAATCTCAACTATGTGTTCGGCATGTCCGGATTGAGCCTCTCCGCTTCCGGGGCCATGGCCCTGCGAGACCGAAATCTGCTGAACACCGGTGACGAGGCCATTGTCAAATTGGATTACAGCAAGACGGGTGAACAATTCGGCTTCACCGTCGGCGTGAACAATTACATCTATCCCAGTGCCGAGGGCGATAAATACTCGCCGGAACTCTATGCCGGCGTCTCCTTTCAGTCCATCATTATGTTTCCCACTGTGACGTTTTACTATGACTTCAATCTGGCCGACGACTGGTATCTTTCGCTCTCCGGGGGGCAGTTTGTGCCCATTGGTGAGCGGCTCTTTACCTTCGGCTGGGTGCTTGGCTACAACCACGGTCAGTTTGGGGCAGAGCCTGGCATCAGCCATATCGACTTGACCCTGGCCACAGATGTTTTTCCATTCGGTCAAAAGGTGACGCCGGTGATGGCCTATGTGATCACGCCCGGGGATCGCGTGAATCGAGAAAATGAATTCTGGTTTGGGGCGCACTGGTCCTTTTAGGCCCAGTCGTTTCAATGGAAGAGGGGGATGAGGATGAAATATTTTCGTTTGCTTTTCGTGTCGATCTGTTTGAGTTTGATGGCGGTGTCTGCTTTTGCAGACGATGAAAAAATTGGTGTGTACACACACTTGACTGAGATCAGCGGTGGCGATTTTGATGCGGTAAGCGCAGCGCTTGAGGCGGCCATCGAAGCCTCTGCCTTTGAGCTTTTGGGGCGTCGTGAGCTGCACACGCCAGATCCCCACGGCTATCGCGCCACGGTCTTTGTGCTCACGGATTCGGCTTTTCTTGCTGCGGCATCAAAAGTGGAGGCCAACCGTTTTCTGGCTGTGCCGCTGCGCTTTGCCGTGTATGAAGGCGCGGGTCGCGCCTCGGTCAAGATCAACATGGCCAATCCCGTGGCCGCCGCCCATGTCTATTTTCATGAGGCCGAGGGGGTTGACGCCCTGCTGGCCATGGCAAAATTATTGAAGGCGCGGATGGTGGCACTGGTCGACGCGGCTTTTGAAAACGTTGCCGCAAAGGAGGGCGAACCCCTGCGTTCTGCCTCGGATTTGCAGGGATACAACGGAGACGGGCCGGCCAAGGTCATGGCCATGTTCAAGGATTTTGAGTCGAGCTTGAAGGCCATCGCCAAAGTCAAGACAGGGGACGATGCCCAGTCTGCCTTTGAGCAGGCCTGTGTGCTCTTCGAGAAAAATATCGCCAAGACCAAGGAGGGTTGGCGCATCGTCGGCGCAATCCATGGAGACGGGCGCAGGCTCTACAGCATCTCCCGTCCACACACCGAAGAACTGGCCCTGCGCATTGTCGGTCTGGCCCGCGACTCCGATGCAGATCCGGCGCCTGGCATTGACCACGCGGCGGCCTTTCCCATCGAAGTATTGATCTATGAGGAAGACGGCAAGATCATCACGGCGACTTTGGGTGAGATGTGGCGCATGCAGTTCTATTTCTGGGATGCCGGTTACGGGGCCTTTGCCAAGCACGCCCAGGTGCCGTCGCAGATTTTTTCATCGATAAAAAATGTCATCAAAGGGAAGAAGTAGCCGGATGACGGGGGAACGGCCCTACCAATCGGCGCCACAGCGATTGAACCGGGGGGAACGGGTGCGGCTCTTGGAGGTCGATCGCGTGGTGTCGTTTTGTATGGCTGAAAAGGCAGAAGGACCGGTGCTCGATGTGGGGGCCGGTTCAGGACTCTTCGCGGCGGCCTTCACGCAGGCGGGGGAAAGCGTGATCGGTATCGACTTGCGAAAGGACATGACGATGGCGGCCAACACTGTGCTGGAGGAATCTCGTATGGCCGTGGCCGACATGCACGCGCTGCCCCTGGCTTCGGATTATTTTTCCATGGCCTTCATGGGCCACGCGCTTCATGAAAGCGATCAGCCGGGCACGCTTTTAAAGGAGATTCATCGTGTCGCTCCGCGGGTGTTTGCCCTTGAGTGGCCGTATTGCCAGGAGGCCATGGGGCCGCCCCTGGCCCATCGCCTCTCTCCGGTGGCAGCGGAAAATGCGGGCAAAGCGGCGGGATTCAAAGAATTTGCTATGAATTTGCTGGAGCACATGATACTTTACCACTATTATTAATCAGCAGGGCATGTTGGCAGGTTTCAGGTACACATTGACGGGGTGTAGAAATTCAATGGCCGCTGGCGTGGCATGGTGTGATGGGCTGTAATTTGAGTGATCATGAAGGAGAGAGAATGAAGCGGATCCGCATCAAGCGGGGACTCAACCTGCCTCTGGCGGGTGAAGCTGACTCGACCATTCTGCATGAAAAGCCGGTAACGCAGGTGGCCGTTCTCGGCAGCGACTATCCGGGGCTTAAGCCGCGAATGGTGGTTAAAGAAGGTGATCGTGTTCAGGTGGGAGATGTGCTCTTCACGGACAAATCCACACCGGGCGTCTCTGTCACTGCACCGGGCTGTGGCACGGTTTCGGCCGTGAACCGGGGCAGGCGGCGCGTGCTGCTCTCGGTTGTGATTGATGTGGATGGAGAGGCCTGCCTGCACTATCCGGAAGCCGATCCGACCACTATGGAGCGCCAGGCGGTGGTCGACAGACTCTGTGTTTCCGGTTTGTGGACAGGGTTTCGTGCCCGTCCCTTTGGCCGTGTGGCGAATCCCAAGGTGTTACCGGCCGCCATCTTTGTGACGGCCATGGACACAGAGCCATTGGCGCCGTCTATGGGAGCGCTGTTGCAAGGCCGGGAAGAGGCTTTGGGTGTCGGACTCACGGTATTGACCCGCTTAACCGAAGGCAAGGTGTACCTCTGTCACGGCCCTGAGATGAACTTTCCGGCTTTTGAAAGTATTGAAGATGTGACCTTTGACGGCCCCCATCCCGCGGGTCTGCCAGGTACACATATTCATTTCCTTGAGCCGGTACACCGTCAGAAATTGGTGTGGCATGTGGGCCTTCAGGATGTTATCGCCTTTGGCCGCCTCTTCTCTGAAGGGGTGGTGGATTTTTCCCGTATCGTCTCCTTTGCCGGTCCCGAGGTGAAGAATCCGCGTTTGATCCACACAAAAATTGGCGCCTCGCTGGATGAATTCATCCGCGGCGAGTGCCTGCCGGGCCTGCGGCGCATCGTCTCCGGATCGGCGATCAATGGACATATCGCTGAGGGGCCCACGGCGTTTCTGGGGCGCTATCACCAAATTGTCACCGTGCTGCCCGAGGATCATCGCCGCAGGCTGCTGGGCTGGCTCAGCGCGGGTTGGCCGCTTTTTTCCGTGCGCAACATGGTGGCCTCGCGTCTTCTTCCCAAAAAGAAGTTGGCCCTGACCACAGCGCAAAACGGCGGACACCGTTCTATTGTGCCGATCGGGAATTATGAAAAGGTGATGCCTCTGGATATTTTGGCCACACCGCTCCTGAAAGCGCTGGCCTCAGGCGATCTGGATGAGGCCGAGGCGCTGGGCGCACTGGAGCTCATCGAAGAGGATCTGGCCCTGGCCACCTTGGTCTGCCCCGGAAAAATCGATCACGGGGAGAATCTGAGGGCGCTTCTGACCACGATGGAGAAGGAGATCTGATGAAAATACTGCGACGCTTTCTGGATCGCCGGGCGCCTCTCTTTGAGAAAGGCGGTCGTTTTCACAGCCTCTACTTCCTGTGGGAGGCCATCGATGGATTTCTCTACAATCAGAACCAGCAGACCGCAGGCCGCGTGCATGTGCGCGACGCCGTCGATTTAAAAAGGCTGATGATCACCGTGGTCTGGGCCCTGGTGCCGGCAATCCTCGTCGGTTTATACAACGCGGGTTTTCAGGCCAACACTGTGCTGGCCGGACTCCCGGAGATACCCGGCGGCAGCTGGCAGCGTGCGGTGATGCTTTGGCTGGGTGTGTCTTTTGATCCCGGCAGTCTGGGCGCCAATCTTCTGCATGGGCTGCTCTATTTCCTGCCGCTGTATATTTTGACTTTGGCTGTGGGCGGATTCTGGGAGGTGCTCTTTGCCTGTGTGCGCAAGCATGAGATCAACGAGGGTTTTCTGGTGACCAGTCTGCTTTTCCCGCTGATCCTGCCTCCTGCAATGCCCTATTGGCAGGCGGCCATAGGCATCTCCTTTGGTATTGTCATTGGCAAAGAGGTGTTTGGCGGCGTGGGGATGAATATCTGGAATCCTGCGCTGGTGGGCAGGGCCTTTCTCTTCTTTGCCTATCCGGCGGCACTCTCCGGTGACAGGGTCTGGGTGGCTGTGGACGCCGTCAGTCAGGCCTCACCGCTGGCCCAGGTTGCTGATCCGGCCATGGCACTCTCGTTTACATGGTGGGAGAGCTTTATCGGATTGATTCCCGGCTCTATGGGGGAGACGTCCACGCTGGCCATTCTGCTTGGCGCGGTGATTCTCATTGTTACGGGCGCCGCTTCCTGGCGTATCATGCTGAGCGTGTTCGGAGCCATGGGCGCCACGGCCCTGCTGTTCAACTGGGTTGGCTCAGCAGGCAACCCCATGTTCGCCCTGGGGCCGGCCTGGCATCTGGTGTTGGGCGGATTCGCCTTTGGCGCGGTGTTCATGGCCACGGACCCGGTTTCCGCGGCCGTCACCCGCCCCGGTCAATGGCTTTACGGCGCATTGATTGGTTTTCTTGTGGTGATGATCCGCGTGGTGAATCCGGCTTTTCCCGAGGGCATGATGCTGGCCATTCTCTTTGCCAATACCTTTTCGCCTATCTTTGATCGTCTGGTGATTCAGGCCCATATGGCCAGGCGGAAGAAGCGTCTGGGTCTGTCGTAACCATGGTCAATGTGTGTGAGCGGCTGTTGATTTGACAAGTCGAGGGATTTGTTTATGAATAATGAAAGTACAAAGAAAACCATCGGGGTTGCGCTGGGCGTCTGTCTGGTCTGTTCGGTATTGGTCTCGGCCACGGCCGTGGGCCTGAAGGCCAGGCAGCGGGAGAATCAGCGTCTGGAGAAGCTGCGCAACATTCTCCTGGCCGGCGGCATTGATCCAGCCGAAGGTGAGGTGGATGCGCTGTACAATGAAAATATTGAGTCGATACAGATCGACCTGGCCAGTGGCGCGGCGTCCTCAGCAATGAAAAATATCGACTTGAAGGCGGCATTGAAAGCGGCAGCACTGCACGAGGCGCTGTTGCCTGAAACCGATCTGGCGGGAATTCGTGTGCGGCCGGTGGCGCTGAGCATTTATGCGGTGCGTGAGGCGGGCGCGGTCAGTCGATGGATTCTGCCGTTTGCCGGAAAGGGGCTCTGGTCTACAATGTATGGATTTATCGCCCTGGACGCCGATCTGAAAACCGTGCGCGGATTAACCTTTTACGAACACGGAGAGACGCCGGGTCTGGGCGGTGAGGTGGACAACCCCCGGTGGAAGGCGCAGTGGAACGGCAAGATCGCTTTCGATGACGCTGGCGTGCTCTTGCTTCGCGTGATCAAGGGCAAGGTGGATCTTTCGTCGCCCGCGGCCATGCATCAGGTTGATGGACTCTCCGGGTCGACGTTGACCACACGGGGTGTGGACAACACCCTCCGCTTCTGGCTGGGCGCTGAGGGATACGGCCCCTGGCTGAAAAAAATGCGCGGGGAGGGCTGATCGCATGAAAAAATGGACTGCACTCTTCGCCCCGATTTTTAAGGAGAATCCCATTGCCGTACAGATTCTGGGCATCTGTTCGGCGCTGGCCGTGACCTCCAAACTGGAGACGGCCATTGTCATGTCTCTGGCCGTGACCTTTGTGTTGGTTTTTTCCAATCTCTCCATCAGCGCCATACGTAATTTTGTGCCCGGCTCCATACGCATCATCGTGGAGATGACCATCATCGCCTCTCTGGTGATTATCGCCGATCAGCTGATCAAGGCCTTTGCCTATAATGTGTCCAAACAGTTGTCTGTGTACGTGGGACTCATCATTACCAACTGTATTATCATGGGCCGGGCCGAGGCCTTCGCCCTGAAAAATCCGCCGCTTCAGTCCATGCTCGACGGGCTGGGCAATGGACTGGGCTACAGCTTGATACTGCTCATCGTGGGGTTTTTCCGTGAACTCATCGGCTCAGGAAAACTGCTGGGCCATGTGGTGCTGCCGCTTCAGACCGAGGGCGGCTGGTATGTTCCCAACGGGCTTTTTCTGCTGCCGCCCAGCGCCTTTTTCCTTATCGGCCTCATTGTCTGGGCCATGAGAACATGGCGGCCCGACGAAAGCGAATCGTAATCGTAATTCACCGTATTGAGGAGTGGGCATTGCCTTTTTTGAAGTGGTATGAGAACTTGAGTGTAAAGGTTCAGGAGATTGATGATCAGCACAATACGCTGATTGAGATGATCAATATGCTTTTTGATGCCATGGGCATTGGCGCGGATGAGGCCGTTTTGGAGCCGTTGATTGAGCGCATGGAGGCCTTTGCAGAAGTGCATTTTGCTACAGAGGAAAAATATTTCAAAGCATTCGGGTTTGCTCAGGCAGAGGCGCACATTGCAGAGCATTTGTTTTTCAAGGAAAAGGTGTTGGAGTTTAAAAAGAAGCGTCATGAACAATCCATGACGCTGTCTGTGGAAATTCTTCGCTTTCTGAACAAGTGGCTGGTCACGCATTTTCAGAAAGAGGATCAGAAATATGTGGATCTCTTTATCGCCAATGGACTGAAATAGTCTGCGGTCGCATTACTGTTTTAGGAGACGACAATGTTAGAGCATTATCTCAGTCTCTTCATTAAATCGATATTTATTGAAAATATGGCACTGGCCTTTTTCCTGGGCATGTGCACCTTTCTGGCGGTTTCAAAACGTGTGGATACGGCCATCGGTCTGGGTGTGGCCGTGGTGGTGGTGCAGGCCATTACCATGCCGGTGAACAATCTCATCCAGCATTATGTGTTGGCCGAGGGCGCGCTGGCCTGGGCAGGACTCCCCAATGCAGACCTGAGTTTTCTGGGACTGATCTCCTATATCGGCGTCATTGCGGCCATGGTGCAGATCCTCGAGATGTTCCTCGATCGTTTTGTACCGGCACTCTACAACTCGCTGGGTATCTTTCTGCCCCTGATCACCGTGAACTGCGCCATTCTCGGTGGGTCGCTGCTTATGGTGGAGCGCAATTATAATTTTGGAGAATCCGTGGTCTTTGGACTGGGTTCGGGGATGGGTTTTGCGTTGGCCATCACGGCTCTGGCCGGGATTCGTGAGAAGATGAAATACAGCAATGTGCCCAAAGGGCTTCGCGGTTTGGGGATTACTTTTATCACAGTTGGGCTGATGGCCATTGCCTTCATGCTCTTTTCTGGCATTCAACTTTAGGGGGGCGCATGGCCGGATTTGTTCAGATCCTTCTGGGCGTCGGGTTTTTTACTCTGATTGTGCTGGTTTTGGTCATCATCATTTTGGCGGCCAAGGCCAGGCTCATGCCTTCCGGGTCTGCAAAGATAGAGATTAACGCATCGGCTGAACGGACCTATGAGGTGTCTCTCGGTGGGAAGCTGCTCAATACACTGGCGGAACGAGAGGTCTATCTGCCCTCGGCCTGCGGCGGAGGGGGGACTTGCGGCCAGTGCAAGTGCAAGGTGATAGAGGGCGGCGGATCGCTATTGCCCACGGAGGCTTCGGTGCTGACGCGTAAAGAGGCACGCCAGGGCTATCGGCTCAGTTGCCAGGTGCCCGTGAAAGGCGATTTAAAATTGGAGCTGCCTGCTGAGATTTTTGAGATCCGCAAGTGGACCTGCAGGGTCAAGTCGAATCACAATGTGGCCACGTTCATCAAGGAGTTGGTGCTGGAACTTCCCCCAGGAGAAAAAGTGGACTTCCGCGCTGGTGGTTATATTCAGATTGAAGCCCCGCCCCATACTGTGGCCTACAAGGATTTCGAGATAGAAGCCGAATACAGAGGCGACTGGGACCGGTTCAACATGTGGCGCTATGTCTCCAAGGTCAATGAGCCTGTGATGCGTGCCTATTCCATGGCCAACTATCCGGAAGAGGCTGGGCTGATTATGCTCAATGTCCGGATCGCTTCCCCGCCACCGCGCATGGACGGTGTGCCGCCGGGTCAGATGTCCTCCTACATTTTCAATCTGAAGCCAGGCGATGAGGTGGTGATCTCAGGGCCTTACGGAGAATTCTTCGCACGCGAGACGGATCATGAGATGATCTTCATCGGCGGCGGTGCGGGCATGGCGCCCATGCGGTCGCATATCTTTGATCAGCTCAAGCGTCTCTCGTCTAAGCGAAAGATGAGCTACTGGTACGGCGCCCGATCGCGGCGTGAATCCTTTTATGACGAGGCATTTGACGCGCTGGCCAAGGCCAATCCCAATTTCAGCTGGCATCTGGCCCTGTCCGAACCGCTACCAGAGGACCATTGGACCGGCGCCACTGGATTCATCCACCAGGTGTTGTTCGACAACTATCTGAAGGACCATCCTGCGCCTGAGGACTGTGAATATTATCTCTGTGGGCCGCCGATGATGAACGATGCGGTCACGGCCATGCTGGACAGTCTGGGTGTGGAGCCTGAAAATATCCTGTTTGATGATTTTGGTGGGTAAGCTCAGGCACAATTCCGGTTATGAAGCGTCATGCATTGATCGGCCGGTGACAAAATGAGGAGTTGAGTATGAAAACAGCAGAAGAGATGCTAAAGGAAAAAGAAGCGGAGTTGATCTGCCTCGATCCCCAGCACACAGTGGCTGACGCTTTGATGTTGATGGCTGAGAAAAAAATTGGGTCTGTGCTCGTTAAAGAGGGCGAGGTATTTCAGGGTATCTATACAGAGAAAGACCTGGTTCGTGATGCAGTGAAGCCGGGATTCGATCCCTATGCAATGATCTTAAAGACCACGGCCACGTCGGAGTTGGTGTTTGCGCCCCATGATGCTGCCGTGTATTCACTTCAGGACTTAATGCTGGGCAAGCGGCTTCGGCATGTCTTGATCATGAAAGAGGGCAGAGCATTGGGTCTGCTTTCCATTGGTGACCTCACTCGGGCCGTGCTCAACGAGAAAAAGGATCAGTTGTCTCAGGCGAGTTGGGATTATTATGAAAATTGGAAATGGAAGAAATGATGGATTTTCTGTTGACCACCGGGGTGGTGATGTTATTCTTTGCTGTATTTGCCGGTATACTTTGGTTTGTACAGTATAAAAAACGGCCTTCGGGCTGTTGTGGTGAGGGGCATTGTCAAACCCAATCGGGCCCTCCGCCTGACCACGAATGCTGCGGCGCTTCTGCGCATTCGCCATAGGGTATCAATCGAATCGTTCGATTCGAAGACCCATTCATCTCTTGAGGGGAGGAAACAATGAAACAAATGCGATGCAAAGCGATTCTTACGATGTTGCTCGTTCCGGCATTATTGATGGGCAACGGCATGAATCTGAACGGTGTGGGGTCCAAGTCGATAGGAATGGGGGGCGCCTTTGTGGGTCTGGCCAATGATTTTTCGGCTGTTTTCTACAATCCGGCCGGCCTCAGCCAGCTGCAGGGTACGCATATCAGTTTCTATTTTACAGATGTGATTCCCACCGGAACCTACAAAATGGATGCCTTTGGCATTGACGCGCAGACGAAGACGAATCATTACATCTCCGGTGCGCTGGCCGCATTCTTTGATGTCGGTTCAAAATTAAAGCTCGGATTTTTTGCGGACGTGCCTGCCGGTCTGGGTGCAGAGTGGGATGGGGATGAACTGGCCGCTCTGGGCGGCGGCGCCTCTTTTGAGTGGAGAAGTCAGATCGGTGTGTTCCATTTTGGTCCGGCTATCTCTTATAAGGCCTCTGAGAAATTGGCCGTGGGCGCCACTGTGAACATCGCCTATGGGATGATGGACATGGTCCGCCCTGTGGATGCCATGAATGCGGCCACGGGTCAGCCGGGCGCCGATGGGCTCATGGATGCGCAGTATGAGGACGAGGGTACAGGCATGGGGCTAGGATTTACCCTGGGACTGCTCTTCCGTCCCAGCAATAAGCTTCAGTTCGGCGTCAGTTTCAAGACTGAGAACAAAGTGGGCTTTTCCGGCACGGCCACAGCGCCGCTCATGGCCATGATGGGCGGCCCCGCTGATTCAGATTTTGACCGCGACATCACCTGGCCCATCTGGGTGGGTGGCGGTATGGCGTTCATGCCCAATGAGAAGTTGACGTTCACCGCCGATGTTCAGTGGACACAGTGGTCCACCATGGAGAAAATTGTCACAAAATATGCAGACGCCATCTGGAGCGGCGCCATGGCCCAGCTGGGCGGCGATGAGATGCCCTTTCACTGGGAGAACGCCTTGCAGATTCGTTTTGGCATGCAGTATCAGCTCTCAGAAATGATTGCCCTCCGCGCCGGTTATTACAATGATCCTACACCGGGTGTGGCAGAGACCACCAATATACTGCTGCCGCAGATTGATTACAGGGTCATCACCTTGGGTCTGGGCATCCGTGCGGGCGGACCGTTCAGCTTTGATCTGTCCTTTGAATATCTGATGGGCTCGGACAATGAAATCCCGATGGGCCAATATCTTCACGCCATGCCTGGCGAACACGGCATGAACATGTTTGTGCCAAATTTAACCGTCAATTACAGTTTGCCTAAATAGCCTTTCCCTCTTTCATCATGAAGCGCCCCGGCCTATCCTAGGGGGCGCTTCATGATGGGTTCTGCTTACAGGCACTGTAAACCAGCCCGGGTTTTGAATGGGCAAATTGACTGATCTTTTGCATTGAAATGAGATTGTCACTCTAAGATGAAGGGGATGTTTCCCTGACATTCAGGAGGAGAAGTGGAACAGTTCAACACCGATCGCCGCATCGGCTTTGTCGGCATCATTGTCAACTACCCCGATCAGTTCTGTTCTGAACTGAACGATATTCTCCCTATTTATTCTTCCCTGATTGTCGGAAGGCAGGCTTTGCCTTACCGGAAGCGTCTCCTCTCCATTATTTCATTGATCGTTGAAGGAAACACAGATGAAATTGGGGCTTTGACCGGACGGATCGGTCAAGAGTCCAATATCACAGTGAAAACGGGCTTCGCCAAACCGCAGGCCCATATACCAGATTCGATTCAGCCGTAAAGATTTGACCGTGCCTATGGGTGTGTCGGGTTTTTAGCGGTGACGACAGGAAAGGAACGCCGGATGAATCAGCAAGCCATTATTGATGAAGCGCAAATTCTACGAACACTTCAGAACATGGAGTCGGTGACGGATCAGGATATTCTGGATGTCATCCAGGCGGGACGTGATATGAAGGGGCTGAACGCCGACCAGGTGGCCATTTTGATGCAGGCCCATTCTCCGGAGGTGCTAAGCGCCTTGTTCGATGCGGCCAAGTTTGTCAAAGAGACAATCTACGGTCGGCGCCTGGTGATCTTTGCCCCCATGTACGTCTCCAACCTCTGCGCCAACGAGTGTCTCTACTGCGCCTTCCGCGCCCGCAATGAGGCCATCTGCCGCCGCTCGCTCACCCAGGAAGAGGTGGCCGAAGAGACCCGTGCCCTCATCGATCAGGGGCACAAGCGCATGCTGCTGGTCTCCGGCGAGGCCTATCCCCGTGAGGGTTTCCCCTACATTCTGAAATGTGTGGACACGGTGTACAACACCAAACACAAGCACGGCGAGATCCGCAGGGTCAATGTGAATGTGGCGCCTCTGTCTCTGGAGGAGTTTAGGGATTTAAAGGCGGCCAGCATTGGCACCTATCAGCTCTTTCAGGAGACCTATCACTGGGAGAGCTATCACCGCGTGCACGTGGCCGGCAAGAAACGGGATTACAACTGGCGCATCACCGCCTTAGATAGGGCCATGCAGGCGGGCATTGATGATCTGGGCATTGGCGTGCTCTTTGGCCTTTACGACTGGAAATTTGAGATGCTGGCTCTGTTTCAGCACATCCATCACCTGGAACACCGCTACGGCATCGGGCCGCACACCATCAGTGTGCCGCGGCTGGAGCCGGCCACGGGATCGGATATTGCCGAGCATACGCCCTATGCGGTCACCGATGAGGACTTCTCCAAGATCATGGCCATTCTCCGTCTGGCCGTGCCCTACACCGGCATTATTCTCTCCACGCGGGAGACGGCGGAGACGCGACGTGCCAGTCTGGATCTGGGCGTCTCGCAGATCTCGGCCGGCAGCCGCACCAATCCCGGCGGTTACGGCGAGGAGGAAAGTGTCGATTCCAGTCAGTTCAGCCTGGGAGACCATCGCGAACTCGATGAGGTGATCCGCGATGTGGCGTCCATGGGGTATACGCCTTCGTTCTGTACGGGCTGTTATCGCCTGGGCCGCACCGGCGCCGACTTCATGGATCTGGCCAAACCGGGTGAGATCAAGTGCCACTGCGATCCCAATGCTTTGTCGACTTTTCAGGAGTATCTCATTGATTACGCCTCGGAAGAAACGAAAACAGTGGGTGAGCGGACCATCGCAGCCGCGCTGGCGGAGATGGACCCGGCCATTCGTGTTCGTTCGGAAAAGATGATAGCGCAGGTGAAGTCTGGCAGGCGCGATGTGTTCTGTTAGAAGTGCCAAAGTAATAAGTATAAAGTAAAAAGGTAAAAGTGAGAGCAAGAGAACAGATCGGATGAAATAGATGGTGGGAAAAACAACAAATTATCGAATAGAAAGTGATTTGATTGGTAAAAAGCAAGTTCCTTCGGAGGCGTTGTACGGCATTCACACGCTGCGGGCCGTGGAGAATTTCCCCATTGCCCAGTCGCGGGTGCATGAGGAATTGATCCGGGCCTACGGCATGGTGAAGCTGGCCGCGGCCGAGACCAATCGTTCCCTTGGCGTGTGGACAGATGAAACCAAGGCCGACGCCATCATCCGGGCCTGCCGTGAAATGGCGGACGGCTCACTGTCGGCGTGCATCGTGGTCGATGCCCTGCAGGGCGGCGCCGGTACCAGTCTGAACATGAATGTCAATGAAGTGATTGCCAATCGTGCCCTGCAGATGCTGGGCCGGCCTTTGGGGGATTATGGCTCGGTCTCGCCGCTGGACGATGTCAACCGGCATCAGTCCACCAACGATACCTTTCCCACGGCGTTGAAACTGGCCGTCATCTGGGGGGTGCGTGATCTGGAAGAGAAAATCGTCGCCTTGCAGGCGGCCTTTCAGCAGAAGGAAAAGGACTTCGCCCATATTGTCAAAGTCGGGCGCACGCAACTGCAGGATGCGGTGCTGACCACTTTGGGCCGGGAGATGTCTGCCTATGCCGAGGTCCTGGGGCGAGACCGCTGGCGCATTTACAAATGCGAGGAGCGGCTGCGCGTGGTCTCGTTGGGGGGTACGGCCATCGGCTCGGGGCTGGGCGCGCCGCGAAAATATATCTTCCGCGCCACGGACACGCTGCGTGAGTTGACGGGCATCGGTCTGGCCCGCAACGAGAACCTCACCGACGCCACACAGAATGTGGATGTGTTCGTGGAGGTGTCAGGCATGCTCAAGGCGGCAGCGTCCACGTTGATGAAGATTGCCACAGATCTGCGTCTGCTTTCCTCGGGGCCGGAAGCGGGTTTCGGTGAGCTCCGTCTGCCTGCAGTGCAGGCGGGGTCGTCCATCATGCCGGGCAAGGTGAATCCCGTGATTCCCGAGGCCGTGACCCAGGCGGCGCTGCAGGTGATGGGCCAGGACAGCATCATCGCCCACGCCGCGGGGCTGGGCAATCTGGAACTCAACGCCTTTCTGCCGCTGATCGCCCACAATTTGCTGGGGAATATCGGGCTCTTGAGTCGGACAGTAGAGATTTTTCGCAGCCGCTGTGTGGAAGGGCTTGAGGCTGATGAGACCCGGTGCCGCGCCCATGTGGAGGGTTCGACGGCCATGGCCACGGCACTGGTGGGTGTGCTCGGTTATGAAGTTGTGTCAGCGTTGGTGAAGGAGGCCCAATCGTCCAACAAGACCTTGAGAGAGGCCGTGGTCGCATCGGGTACAATGACGGCAGAGGCTTTTGAGGCGTTGATCACGCCCGAGGCAGTGTGCAGGCTGGGAGGCGTGGGCATAAGTAAAAAGTAAAAAGTAAAAAGTTAAAAGTTAAAAGAAAGAGCGAAAGAAAGAGCGAAAGAAAGAGCAAGAGCCAAAGCCAAAGCCAAAGATTGAACCACGGAAGACACGGAAAAGAGCTGCATTAAAAAAATAAAAGATCACCGGTGAAAGTAGCATTTCATCAAAAATAAAATCGATCGGCCTGACGGCCGATACAGAGGATAGAGCATGAGACACACACCCAAGAGTTTACGTTGTCATATCGGTTTATTCGGACGCCGCAATGTGGGCAAATCCAGCCTGCTCAACGCCATGACGCGCCAGCAGGTCTCCATTGTCTCCACCTTTGCGGGCACCACCACGGATCCTGTGGAGAAACCCATGGAACTGCTGCCTCTGGGTCCGGTGCTCTTTATCGACACAGCGGGCATTGACGATGAAGGCGCTCTGGGCACGATGCGTGTGGCCAAGACGCGTCAGGCCTTTGACCGCACAGACATCGCCGTGATTGTGACAGAGCCGGGCGGCTGGTCCTCATTCGAGGAGCATCTGCTTGAGGCCTTCAAAACCCGTGAGATAAATATACTTGTTGTGATGAACAAAATCGATCTGGGCGTGCCCGATGCGGCTCTGCTTAAGCGCCTCTCGGATCAACAGATCCCCGTGGTGCAGACCGCCGCCGCAGAGGATCGGGGCATTCTCGATCTCCGTCAGGCCCTGCTGGATGCGGCGCCTGAGGATTTTGTGGCCATGCCATCCATAGCCGGCGATCTGGTGGCGCCTGGCGATCCCGTGGTGCTGGTGGTGCCCATCGACAAAGAGGCGCCCAAAGGCCGGCTCATTCTGCCCCAGGTGCAGACGCTTCGTGATCTGCTGGACCACGACGCCTGGGCCGTGGTCACAAAGGAGCGGGAGCTCAAGGCGGCTTTGAAGCGTTTGGGCGCGCCGCCCAAATTGGTGATCACCGATTCTCAGGCCTTTCTGAAAGTGGCTGCGGACACACCCCGGGAGATCCCCATGACCAGCTTCTCCATTCTCTTTGCCCGGCGTCAGGGCGATCTGGCAGAGATGGTGCGCGGGGCCTATGCCATCGAAAAACTGAAGACCGGGAGCAAGGTGCTCATCGCCGAGGCGTGCAGCCACCATCCCATCACCGAGGATATCGGTCGCGTGAAGATTCCGCGCTGGCTCACGCAGTACGTGGGCGGCAAACTGGAGATCGATGTGGTGCAGGGGCGGGACTATCCGGATAACCTCTCGGAATACGCATTGGTCATCCACTGCGGCGCGTGCATGTTCAACCGGCGGGCCATGCTCAGCCGCATGCTGCACTGCCGCAGGGCCGGTGTGCCCATGACCAACTATGGGCTGGCCATTGCCTACACGCTGGGTATTTTTGAGCGGGCGCTTGAACCCTTTCCGGCGGCCAGGGCTGTGGCAGAGGAGATGGAGGGGCATTGAAGTTAAAAGGTAAAATGAAAAAGGCAAAAGTGGAGAGCGCTAAGACAATGTGGCCGGTTTGTCGCTTTTACCCTGGACTTCATCATCTTTAAATGAAGTGAAAAGAGGAATGGGATATGGATACGGTTTTTAATAGAATTGCGTCGGGCGCTGAGCTGAGCCGCGAGGACTTGATCGCCATGCTCTCGCTGGAGGGAGAGGCCAATCTGAAGGCGCTGTTTGAACGGGCCTATCAGATCAAGCGAGAGGAAGTGGGCGTGAAGGCCTTTTTCCGGGGCATCATCGAGCTGAGCAATATCTGTGAGAAGGACTGTTATTACTGCGGCATCCGAAAGTCCAACGCCGAGGTGAAGCGCTTTCTCATGGGGGAGGATGAGATCATCGAGACAGCGCAGTGGGTGCATGAGCAGAACTATGGCTCGCTGGTGCTGCAGGCCGGGGAGATGAAGTCGCCTCAATTTACGTCGATGATTTCGCGTGTGCTCAAGGAGATTCGCGAGAAAACCCGGGATGAGCTTCGGGTCACACTGTCCCTGGGCGAACAGGACGAGGCCACCTACGCCCAGTGGCGGGCCGCGGGGGCACATCGCTATCTGCTGCGCATCGAAACTTCGAATCCGTCGCTGTACAGCCGGCTGCATCCCGAGGATCATGATTTCAATCGCCGTCTGGAGGCGCTGCGCGCCCTGCGCCGCACCGGCTATCAGGTGGGCACGGGTGTGATGATCGGCCTGCCCTATCAGCGCATTGAGGACCTGGCCGATGATATTCTCTTCTTCAGGGCACAGGATATCGATATGATCGGCATGGGACCGTATATTCCCCATCACGAGACGCCGCTGCCCGGGCTGGTGGAGGGGGATTTCGATTTCGATCCCCGGCGCCAGCTCAACCTGGGCCTGAAGATGATTGCGGCCTCGCGCATTTTTCTCCGTGATGTGAATATTGCCGCCACCACGGCGCTGCAGGCGCTGCACCCCAAGGGGCGGGAGCAGGGGCTGGAGGCGGGGGCCAATGTGATCATGCCCAATGCCACGCACACCCAATACAGACAGTCCTATCAGCTCTATGACGGCAAGCCCTGCCTGGATGAGAACAGCGGTCAGTGCCGCGGCTGTCTGCAGCATCGCGTGGAGTTCATCGGTGAGCGCATCGGCTTTGACGAGTGGGGAGACTCGCCTCATTTTCTCAGGCGCACGGCCATGGCAGCCAAAGAATAAAAGCCTTGTGATCCGCATGTTCCTGTCACTATTTTAATTCATTCTGTATCAGTGGCGGTGAATGGAGTGCTGTGTGTTAAACTATCTGTCCATGGGCATTCTTTTGGGGCTCTCAGCGGGCCTCACCCCGGGCCCCTTGAGTACGTTGGTCATTACAGAAACACTTCAATACAATTTTAAAGCAGGGCTCAAAGTGGCCCTGGCGCCGTTGATTGTTGATTTTCCCATCATCATTCTTTCCCTGTTTATTCTTCAGAGGCTCTCCAACTTTGATGGGGTCATGGGATTGATTTCCCTGTTGGGCGGCGGGGTGATTATGGCCATGGGGTATCAGAGCTTTGTGTTGAAGGAGCGACCCGTTGACTCAGAAGCGGGCCGTTCCAGATCTCTGTCCAAGGGGGTGCTGGTGAATGCATTGAGTCCGCACCCCTATATCTTTTGGTTCACTGTGGGGGCGCCCACGCTGGCCAGGGCCATGCAGGTGAATTCGGCGGCGCCTGTGCTCTTTGTGGGTGCGTTTTATGTGCTGTTGGTGGGTATCAAGATGCTGCTGGCGCTGTTGACGGTTCAGTCTAAATCATTCTTTACCGGAAAACGCTACCGCGTGATCATGCGCGTGCTGGGCCTGTTGCTGTTTGTATTTGCTCTGCGTCTGATGAAGGAAGGACTGACGCTCCTGGGCATTCTCTAGTCCGGTACGTTTGGACGCGATCGGCTTTTGTAAGAAGGTTCTTTACTCATTATAAAAGGGAGCGAGCATGGCTTCGATGGATTTTGACTGGGCGAGACGGAAATGGCTGCTCTGGGTGATAGCGGTGGTGATGACTCTTTTTTCTATGGTGTATCAGCGGCGCACAGGCCCCACCTATCCGGTGAGCGGACAGGTCGTGATCGGCGCAGAGACTGTGGACTTTACCCTGCTGCGTACCTATGAGATTGGCAGCGGTGCACCGGTAGAGATCACCGTGGCAGACACCGCAGTGCAGGGTACAGTGATCTATCGGCGTCTCAGTTCGCATGATGCGTGGATGGAGATGCCGCTTTATCGCCAGGGTGCAATGTTGAGGGCGGAACTGCCTGAGCTGCCCACGGCGGGCAAGGTGGCGTATCGCGTGCAATTGAAGAGAGACGGTGCTGTCGTTGATTTAACGGAAAAGCCCGCTGTGCTGCGCTACAAGGGGGCGGTGCCCACCTGGGTGATCATTCCCCATGTGCTGCTCATCTTTGTGGCCTTTCTCTTTGCCAACCGCACCGGACTGGAGGCTTTTGACGCCGACGGCAATGCGAAAAAATGGATGCTCTGGACTATTGGTGTTCTGGCTGTGGGCGGCTTCGTGTTCGGACCGCTCATGCAGCAGTATGCCTTTGGCAAATTGTGGACGGGCTTTCCCTTCGGTCATGACCTGACGGACAACAAGACGCTCATCGCCATGCTGGGCTGGCTGTTCGCCTGGTGGAAGAATCGCAAGGGGAAAGAGGGTCGTGTGTGGATTTTAGCGGCGGCTATTCTGATGGCCGCGGTGTATTTGATACCCCACTCCATGCTCGGCTCTGAGTTTGATTTCACGCAGGGGCAGTAAGGCTTTATTGAAAAGGGACATGAGCAAAACTGCAACGGTGTAAAGTGCGTGAAAAGAAAATTTGAAAGATCCTCGGTGTTTAGAATAACTGAGGATCTTTTTTACAACTAAAATATCAAGCCTTTGGCTCAAAGCCCCTTTCCTCAAAGAACAGTTGATTCAATCGCAGTGTCATCTTACATTGTTCTTTTATACTCCCTAATCTTGGAGGCCGTATGTCCCAGTCTCATCATTCATTCGAGACACAACTTATTCACGCCGGCGAACCGGTGCCGCGCTATGCCGGGGCGGTGAGTCTGCCGGTTTTTCAGTCCTCCACGTTTGAAAATAAAGAGGGCTGCAGCTACGATGACCTCAAATACATCCGTATGAACAATACGCCCAACCATGTGGCGCTGCACGAGAAACTGGCGGCGCTGGAGCAGACTGAATCGGCAGTGGTCACGGCCAGCGGTATGGCCGCCATCTCCACGGCGCTGCTGTCGGTGTTGAAGGCAGGCGATCATTTCTTGGCCCAGTCACGGCTCTATGGCGGCACATTCAGTTTTATTGCCGAGGATCTGCCGCGCTGGGGCATAGAGGTGAGCTGGATCGATGGTGATGATCCCGAATCCTGGCAGTCGGCACTGCGGCCCAATACCAAGGCACTCTACGTGGAGGCCATGACCAATCCGCTGCTGGAGGTGATGGATCTGGAGGCGGCCGTGGCCTTTGCCCGGTCCCATGGACTGGTCTCGATGATCGACGCTACTTTTACCACGCCGGTAAATTTTAAGCCTTCGGCCATGGGTTTCGACCTCATCCTTCACAGTGCCACAAAATATCTTAATGGCCATTCCGACATTGTGGCCGGTGTGGTGGCGGGCCGGAAGGCGTTTGTCGACCCAGTGCTTCACACCCTGAATCATCTGGGCGGATCTCTTGACCCCCATGCGGCGTTTCTCTTTCACAGGGGGCTGAAGACGCTGGCCGTGCGCATGGCCGCACACAACGCCAATGGACTGGCACTGGCCCAGTGGCTGGCCCACTCCGGTCGTTGTGCAAGTGTCTATTATCCCGGTCTGGAGACCCACGGCTCCCACGGCCGCGCAAAACAGTATTTTTCCGGATTTTCAGGCATGCTGGCCTTTGATCCGGCAGGGGGAGAGACCGTGACAAAATCCTTCCTGGAAAGAGTGAAACTGCCCATCAAGGCGCCCAGCCTGGGCGGCGTGGAGACCTTGATCACACGTCCGGCGTTTACCAGCCATGCCGGTCTGTCGCCGGAGCAGCGCGAGGCCCAGTCCATTTCAGACAGTTTGATCCGCGTCTCTGTGGGCCTTGAAAATGTGGAGGATCTCATCGCCGATTTCTATCAGGCGCTGCCCCTTTAATTGAGGTGAACATGAAAAACCATCGATTTTCCAATATGATTTTTATCGTACTTGTTTTTGCAATGGCTTCGTCTGCACAGGACCGCCACTGCCTCTGGAAGGCGCAGGCCGGCGGTGCGCCCGTGTATCTCATGGGCTCTGTGCATGTGCTCAGCGAGGCCGAGTACCCGCTGCCCGAGGTGATGACAGCGGCCTTTGATGCCAGTGAACAGGTGTTCTTTGAGATGCATTTTGACAGCGTGGCCACACCGCAGGCGGCGGCGCTGATGATGAGCCGTGTGCAGCTGCCCGAGGGGCAGTCGTTAAAGTCACTGCTGGATGCAGAGACCTGGCAGCGGGCTGAAAAACTCGCCGCTGACCTGGGGATGAACCTGGAGAGTTTGAATGGCTATCAGCCCTGGTTTGTGGCTTCAAGCCTGATGATGGCGTCTCTGGGCCGAAGCGGATTCAATCCGCAGTACGGTTTGGATATGCACTTCTTTGGCCGGGCCAAGGAAGCGGGCAAGGCCATTGCAGGGTTGGAGACCTTGGCCTTTCAGTTGGGACTGTTCTCAGGATTGGCAGATTCGCTTCAGGGCTCACTGATGCGTCAGACGCTGGATGAACTGGCTGTCATGGATACAGCGTTTAACAGGCTGGTGGGCCACTGGAAAACCGGGGCCGCTGATTCATTGGAGGCGCTGCTGCTCAAGGGTTTTGCCGATGATCCGGCGTTTTACGAGGCCTTTCTGGTGAAAAGGAATCTGTCGTGGCTGCCGAAAGTTGAGGCGCTTCTGGCCGGTGATGTACCGGCTGTGGTGATTGTGGGCGCGGCGCATCTGGTGGGTGAGGACGGGGTGGTGGCCATGCTGCGAAGTCGCGGCGTGACTGTGGAACAGCTTTAGTCCTGTGTTAATGTAATGCCCTGCAGAGGCTCCCGCCTCTGCGAGGCTGTCGTCTTGCGTTTTGTGATGAGGGAGTTGGTTTTGGAAATTCTGTACGCGGTGTTGCTGGTGCTGGTGCTTTTGTCCGGTGTGGGCATGATTCTCTTTGCCCTGCCCGGCACCTTTGTGATTGCCGGTGCGGCCTTGCTCTATGGGCTGGCCACGGGGTTTGACCCGGTCACCCTGAAGTTTGCTGGCGTGCTGCTGGGTGTGGCCGTCGGCCTGGAGGTGCTGGAGGAGGTACTGGGTGCGGCCATGGCCAGGAAATTTGGCGGATCACGCTGGGCCATGGTGGGCGCCTTTGCCGGCGGGTTTTTCGGTGCGGTGTACGGCACACCGGTGGCGCCGGTTGTCGGGACGTTGCTGGGTGGATTCATCGGGGCGTTTTTAGGCGCCATGCTGCTGGAGGGGCTGCACACCCGCGATTGGTCGCGGGCGGCCCAGGTGGGGCTGGGTGCGCTCTTTGGTTCTGTGGGCGGCAAGATTACAAAAATCGTCGTTGCCCTGGTCATGGTGATCGCCACGCTGATCAAGGCGTTTTAATTGTTGAATGGTCAAGAAAAAGGCGATGCATCAAGATGAAAATGCAATGGGCACAAAGTCATGTGACTTCTATTTTACTGGCGATGACAATGGCTGCGGCTGCGCTGGCCCAGTCGCCCGCTTTTGATGACGGGCTGGTACTGGCCCGGCTGCGCTACGGGGGCGGCGGCGACTGGTACAATGATCCCTCGTCGCTGGTGAACCTGGCCCGCTATCTCAATGAAAACACGCGCGTGCGCGTTGCAGAGAGAGAGGCCAAAATCGCCTTAACCGATGAGGCCGTGTTCAGCCACCCCATTCTTTTTATGACCGGTCACGGCCGCATCCGCCTCAATGACGCCGAAGTCGAAACCCTGCGTGCCTATCTCCTGGCCGGCGGCTTTCTCTACGCCGATGACGACTACGGCATGGATGCCGATTTCCGCGCCTTGATGAAACGCGTGTTTCCGTCGCGGCAGCTGGGCGAGCTCTCCTTTTCCCACGGCATCTATCGCATACATTTTCCCTTTCCCAACGGCCTGCCCAAGATCCATGAACACGACAAGAAACCGCCGCAGGGCTTTGGCCTCTTTGACGATCAGGGCCGGCTCATGGTCTTCTATACCTTTGAGTGCAATCTGGCAGACGGCTGGGCCGATGCCCATGTGCACGGCGACCCCCAGCCGCGGCGTGAGGCGGCCTTGAAGATGGGCGTGAATATCATTGTCTGGGCTTTGAGCCATTAGGATGTTTATGTCGGATTCTCACACATACGCCAGTGTGGTTGCGCTGCTGCTTCGGACACGTCGCCGTCTCTTCTGGCGCGTGGCCGCGCAACGCTTTTGTCGATTGCTGACCATTGCTGTGGTGCTGCTCTTGACAGTGGGGCTTGCAGAACAGCAGTGGCTTTTCTCGGGCCAGATTCGCGCGGCGCTGTCGGGTGGTCTGGCCATGGTCATGGCCACGGTTGCCGCTGTTCTGTTCCGGCAGTGGTGGATTGTCGGGCGCCGCTATCGCGGTCGCAGCGGCCTGGAGGTATTGGCCCTGGAGGCCGGCCAAATGCATTCCGATGTGCGCGACCGGCTGGGCAATGCCCTGGCCGTGGTGCATCGCTTACCGGAAAATCCACTGGCGGAACGGGCGTTGAAACAGGCCTGGGCGCAGGAAAAGGCGTGGCTGTTTTCGGATTGGGTCAGGCGAATTCGCCTGGTCCCCGACATGCGCCTGACCGTGGGCGCCATGCTCGTGTTTGCCGTTCTCTGCCTGTTTCCAGGAGCAATGCTGCCCGCAGCGTTCTGGCGACTGGCCCATCCGGCTGTGGACACGCCGCCGCCGTTTTCGTTAAATCTTCAAATCGACAGGGCGTGGGTGGTGCGTGGCGATTCGCTTCGCATGGCTGTGCATACGGCAGGCGCTTCGCCCAGTGTCGTCTATTTGGAATCCATTACCGGTGAAAAGGCCACAGTACGCACAGCGCTCCATCGGCCTTTTCAGATGGCGCTGAGGGCCACAGACCACCCCCTGCGGCTGCGGGCGGTATCGGGCCGGGTGAAAACGGAGTGGGATACCGTGGCCGTGGTGGAGCGCCCCCTGCTTCGATCGCTGCGCTTGACAGTGACGCCGCCGGCGTACACCCGTCAGCCGTCGACGAAACTGGCGGAGAACCAGGGCCATGTCGACCTGCTGCCGGGATCACGGCTCTCCGTGGATGTACAGGCCAGCAAGCCCCTGTCCGAAGCCGGCGTGGTGTTGAAAGGTGGTAGGCGCATCGCTTTGAACGTGGACAGCAGCCATGCATCGGGCGGCTGGCGTGTGCACAGCGCCGGTGTCTATCACATGGCCCTCATCGATACACTGGGCCTGGAGAACACGCAACCCATCGACTACCGCATTCAGTTGCGCCACGATCTGGCGCCCACGGCGCGCATTCTCTCGCCGGCTGCATCGCTGGATCTCGATGAAAATATGACTGTGCCGCTCTCTTTGCTCGCTCAAGATGATTTCGGTTTTTCCCGGCTTCGACTGGGCTATGCCTTGTTGCAGGCCGGCCACGGCGACAGCCTGAGCGCGCGTTATCTGCCGCTCAAAGCCGATTCGGTCTCCGGTCGCTCGCAGTTTGTCCGCCTCGTCTGGCCCGTGGACACGTTGGGTTTGCTGCCCGGTGATGCGGTGTCTTTTTTCTTTGAGGCCTGGGACAACGATGCGGTCAGTGGTGCCAAGTTGGGGCGCAGCCGCGTGCTGACCGCCCGTTTCCCCTCCATGGATGAGATCTTTGCCGATCTGGCCGGGCAGCAGAGCACGGTGCAGGAAGCGGTGGAGGCCTTGATTGATGAGGGACGCGAGATCAGCCGTGATGTAGGGCAGTTGGCTGAGAAGCTGCGTACAGGCCAGGCCCTCTCCTGGGAGGAGCAGCAGAAACTGGAGTCGGCCGTGACGCGACAGGAGGCGTTGAAGAGAGAGGGCCAGGCCCTGGGTGAGAAGCTGGAGCAGGCCGCCGAGTCTCTGGATGAGCGCCAGATGGCGGACCTGGAGACTTTGGAAAAATTTAAACAGATTCAGGTAATTTTTAAATCTATGGATGACCCCGCGTTGAAAGAGGCGGCGGAGCGGCTCCGCAAAGCCATGGATGATGGTGACAATGCGGCGCTTGAAGCGGCCATGGCGCAGATGGCGATGGATCAAAAGGCCCTGGATGAAGCCCTGGACCGCACGTTGAATCTGTTGAAGCGCGCGGCGCTGGAGCAGCGTCTGGAGGGTTTGACGCGCCAGGTGGAACAGCTGGCCGTAGACCAGGAACGGTTGAACGCAACAGCGCAGGCTGAAGAAGCGGCGCGTCAGGCCCAGGCGCAGAAAGGCGGCATTCGCGCAGCGGAGCGGGAGATGACCGATCTCGCCAAGGCGATGCAGGCCACAGCGCAAACCCCGTCTGACGCCATGGAGAAAGCCCTTTCAGCGCAGCAGCAGCGCGAGATTCCTGCAGAGATTGACAGGCAGACCGCGGCCCTGCGTTCGGGTCAGCCGCAGTCGTCTAGAGAAGCCGGGCAGGAGGCCATGGCCGGACTGACGCAGTGGCGTGACGACCTGAAGGCGTTGGCGGTGCAGATGGCAGGCCAGCAGAATCAACGGTTGAACGCGGCACTCTCGCGCTATCAGCAGCGGCTCATGCAGCTCAGTCAGGCGCAGGAGCAGCTGACAGAGGCCGCCAGTCAACGCCGAATTTCAGGCGCGGCGGCCGCGGAGCAGCAGCAGGCCCTGAGTCAGTCGCTGGCCCAGCTCACAGACAGTTTAATGGCCCTGTCCAGGGAGGCGTTTTTCATGCCGCCTGAGATGGCGCAGGCCATGGGGCGGGGCAAGGGCGCCATGGATCGGGCGGTGCAGCAGATGGGTCAGAGCGGGCAGCCGGTGCCGTCGCTCATGGGTCAGGCGCTGGGTGAATTGAATCGCGCCTTGCTCACACTGGAGGGCATGGGCGGGGGGTCGAGCGGACAGGGTGGCGCCATGCAGCAGCTCATGGCCGGGCTGGAGGGGATGACGCGTGAGCAGCAGGCCATTCAGCGGCAGACCCTGGACATGCTCAATCAGGGCGCAATGAGCCCGGCGCAGCAGGCGCAGGCCCGGCGGCTGGGCGGCACGCAACGGGCGCTTCAGCAACGGCTCGAGGAGATGATGCGAGCGCTCGGCGGTCAGTCGGCGCTGGAGGGGCGTCTCGACGCATTGACTCAAGAGATGGCGGCCGTGGCCCGAGATCTGGAGGCGGCCAGGGCCGGCCGTGAGACCGTGCAGCGCGAGCAGCGCATCATCTCCAGGCTGCTGGAGGCGCAGCACGCGGCCAGGGAGCAGGACCGCTCCCGCAGGCGGCAGGCGCGTTCGGCCCGTGATGTGATCCGGCGTTCACCGCCAGCACGGTCTCGGTCTGAAGTGACCGGCCCTTCGTGGCGTGACCAGCTGCTTCGGCTGGAAAAGGAAGGGTACTCCGCGGACTATCAGAAGTTGATTCGACGCTACTTTGAGGCGCTGATGCGAGCCTCCGCCTCTGAGAAAGGAGAGCGGCCATGAGACGGCTGACCCCCCTCGCCCTGATTATTATCGCGCTGCATTCGGCGGGGGCGCAGGAGCCTGTGCGCCAGTCGGCGGCGCCGCAGAGCGCGGCCCAGCAGATTCAGGCCGGTATGCAGCACGGCGCTGCACTGGAATGCGACCAGCACTGGGACGACGCTCTGGCGCTGTACGAATCGTTGTACAAGAAATTTCCCGGCCATGTGTCTGTGTACAATCGCCTGAAGGAACTCTGTTTCCGCACGGGCCGTCTGCATCGGCTCAAGTTGTTGATGGCAGAACAGAAGCGGCTGAAGCCGGGAGATCCGCTCATGGTGGCCACAGAGGGCAGGGTGGCTTTGATCGAATCTGGCTGGGATGCGGCGCTGGCCGTGTGGAACGCCGGGCTGAAGCGCCATCCCAAAGACGCCGGCCTGGTCAGCCGTATTGCCGGCATCATGCTGCGGCAGCGGCGTTATGATGAGGCCACGGCGCTCTATCTCTCCAGGCGTCCCTTTTATAACAAGCCCGATATTTTTGCACTGAATCTGGCCAATCTCTACGCGGCCCGATTCCAGTATGGCCGGGCCACGGCGGAGCTGCTGATCTATCTTGAGGCCCATCCCCGGCAGCATCGCCTCATTGAAAGCCTGCTTCTACGATACAATCTCAGCGGGGCTTATCTCGACCAGATTGTGGCTGTGCTTGAGCCTGCCTCACAGTCGAACCCGGCGTTGAAGCGGCTTTTGGCCGCGGTATGGCTTAAGGCAGGCGAGGCCGACAAGGCGCTGGCGCTTCTGGAGGATGCCCTGTCAGGCGACGCTGTCAAGGACGGGGCCCAGCAGTGGTTTGCCTTTGCAGGCAAGGCGTTGCGCGGCGGCCATGCCCGTGTGGCGGCTCTGGCTTTCGGGCGGCTCGCCCGGGACTTTCCGGCGCATCGTGAGGCGGAAACCTTGCGCGGCCTGGCGCAGAGTGCCGAGGCGCAGGGCGATTATGAGAGGGCCGCGGCGGTGTGGGCCGATGGCGCACGTCGTCTCTCGACCAGCGGTTTTGGGGCGGAGGCGCTCTGGCGTCAGGCGGAGATCACCCGTGACCGACTCGATCAGCCCAAAGAGGCGCTGGCGCTGTTGCAAACGCTTCAGGAACACTATCCGCGGTCGGCGCAGGCGCAGCGGGCCGTGCTCGAGTCCGGGCGCTGTTATCTGCTCATGAACCGGCTGGAGGCGGCGGATTCACTCTTCGCCATTGCATTGACACGGTCCGGTGCCAAGGGGTCGGCGCGCTGGGTGCGCGCCGTGGTAGAGGGGGCGCAGACGGCGTTTTACCGCCATCGTTTTGACGCGGCTTTGACCGTGCTCAGTCCATTATTAAAGATCAAGCTGGACGACACCGCCGTGAAAGAGCCGCTGCTCAATGACGGACTGGCCCTGCGTCGTTTTATTTCGAGGTATCGCCGTGCGGACCTGCCCGGACTGATGCGTTGGGCCTCGGCGGCATTGGCGCAACGTCAGCATCGCAATGACGCAGCCGTCGTTCTGTTGGACAGCCTCTCTGCATCGCCATTGGCCTCAGAGGCACTGTGGGCCGCGGCTGCGCTGCTGGCCGAGTCCGAATCGTGGGAAGCGTCCAAAACGCGGCTGGAGAAGCTGCTGAATCAGCCGGCCGGTGCTGTGGCCATCGATGAGGTGCTGTGGCTGCACGGCCAGGTCAGTGAGCGGCTGCATCGGCGCACGGCAGCGGTGCAGTCCTATGAACGGATCTTAGTCGACTCCCCCTACAGCCCCAGGCTGGAAGCGGCGCGGCAGCGGATCAGGGCTTTGGAGGAGATGTGAAAAAATTGATGTTGATCGGCCTGTGGTTCACCGGTCTGCTCCAGGCACAGCAGATTTTGATTCCCATGGATCTCTCGCAGCGCGACCATCTCAAGGCCTATGGTGCGGCCTTTCACGCCCTGGAGAACGGGCAGACCGTGGAGTGGTTGCTGAACTATCGCGGCGGTTCTTTTCTCCTGCCCGGCGACATGCAGCTGCAGCGGCTCTGCAGGCTGCGCGGCATCCGTGTGGAAGCTGTCGACGCTTCAGCGCTGGCCAAGGTTTACACTGCCATCGAAGCGGGCAACATGGAATCGATCAAACTGGAGACGGCGCCGCGCATTGCCGTGTACGCGCCGCCCACCAATCAGCCCTGGGATGATGCCGTGACCCTGGCGTTGACCTATGCGGAGGTCCCCTACACGCAGATCTGGGACGAGGCCGTGCTGCGTGGCGACCTGGACCGCTATGACTGGCTGCATCTGCATCACGAAGATTTCACCGGACAGTACGGCAAGTTCTACGGCAGCTATAGACACGCCGAGTGGTACAGGCGGCAGCAGGCGGAGTTCGAGACGGAAGCGCGTCGATTGGGATTTAAGAAAGTCAGTCGACTGAAACTGGCTGTGGCAGAGACGGTGAAGGCCTATGTGCAGCGCGGCGGCTTTCTCTTTGCCATGTGTTCGGCCACAGACTCCTATGATATTGCCCTGGCCGCGTCCAACACTGACATCTGCGAGACCGTGTTTGATGGCGACGGTGTGGCCCCGTCCTGTCAGCAGGCCCTTGATTTCAGCCGTACATTGGCCTTTGAGAATTTTACGCTGTTCACTGAGCCCTCGGTGTATGAGTACTCAGATATCGACACCACACCGCTGGAACGCAGCGGGGTACGGCCGCCAGCCACGGATTACTTCACTTTGTTTGAGTTTTCCGCCAAGTATGATCCCGTGCCCACCATGTTGACGCAGAACCATGTGGCCGTCATCCATAATTTCATGGGCCAGACCACGGCCTTTCACAAGTCGACCATCAAGCCCTCTGTGGTGATCATGGCCGAGCACGAAGGATCGGGAGAGGTGAAGTATCTGCACGGCAGCAGCGGGCGCGGCACGTTCACCTTTCTGGGGGGGCATGATCCCGAGGACTATCAGCATTTTGTGGGAGATCCTCCCACGGATCTGGCGCTGCACCGCAACTCGCCGGGGTATCGGCTGATTCTGAACAACGTGCTCTTCCCGGCAGCCAGGAAGAAGAAACAGAAGACTTGAAATTGATAGTGTTTTCTACAGGGGCTGGAAAGCCGAGACGATTGAAGTGAAAATAAAGGGTGTTCAATGATCACACGTTGGTTTCATGTGGCAAGCTATGTCAAATATCCAATGATGCTCCTCGGTGCGTGGCGTGCATTTCCGGAGCTTGTACACCGCACACCGCAGTGCCTTGAGCATATTGGCCTGGGGCTGTTTTTCTTTGGCATGGGCCTCACGCTGGACGGCCTCAAGGCGGAACGGGCGCCTTCGGCGCGGGAGATTAGGTCTTTTCAAAATGAGAAGCAATTCAAGTTTTCATTGATTTTTTCCTCGTCCTGGGCGGTGCTTTCCTTCTGTCTGGGTGTGTTCTTCTTTGCGGTGCCGCTGTTCTGGCCGTCTGTGCCGGCCAGTGTGTACGAACAGATCAAAGGCATCGGTCTGGGAACCTTTTCTATGAGCGTGGGCGCCCTGGTGTTGGAGAAACAGCGCTATACGCGATTTCTTGCCTATCAGCATCGAGGTGATTAATGGTTCAAGCGATTCCATTTGTAGCGAATCTCACGCTGCTTAAAATACAGGCACAAGGCCATTCATCCTCAATTACATTCTATGGAGCCTCTTATGAAAAAACCCTTGGGTCGTCGTGTGAAAATATTTTTTATCGCGTCATTGCTGTTGATACAAATGGCCTCGGCCATGCAGATTTTTGTGGAGGACTGTGCCTTCAGCCCGCCGAGAACGGCCACGCTGGAGGTGGAGTCCTCAGATTCTATTGAGAATGTGAAAGCGAAAATTCAGGACAGGTGGGGGGTGAACCCCTCGCTGCAATACCTCTTTTACGGTGGTGAGCTCCTGGAAGACGGCCTGACGCTCTCGGATTACGGGGTGGGTAAGGAAGAGACGTTGCATCTCTACGACCGGGATATCAGTCTGCCCGTGGATCTGGTCGATTTCTCCGCGACAGTGCAGGGGAGTGCCATCGTTTTGAGCTGGACCTCGGCCAGTGCCGTGGATCATCTGGGCTATGTGCTGGACAGGGCAGTGCATCGTCCTTCTCCGGTGTGGGAGCGGATTGCGGGCTATGAGACCCATGCCTCCATGCAGGGGCAGCAGAATGCGTCTCAGTCCGAAGCTTTTGTTTTTACAGACAGAGATGTCATTATGGGGACCACTTACCTCTACCGACTCTCCGAGGTGAGTATGCAGGGGACGGTGATGTCGTACGCGCCCCTTGAGGTGTCGCTGGCTGGGGAGACAGAGGCCACAGAGATGAAGCGTGCCTTTCCCAATCCCTTTAATCCCAGGACCTTTGTCAGCTATCAGCTTGCGTCTGGCGGACGGGTGACGGTGGCGGTGTATGATCTGCGTGGCCGTCTTGTCCAGACGTTATGGGATGGAGAACAGGGGGGCGGCAGCCATCAGCTGTACTGGAACGGCAGGGATGCATCGGGAAATGAAATGCCCAGCGGCAGCTATTTGATTCAGATGACAACGGCCACGCATCGGCAAACGCAGAAAGTGGTGTTGTTGAGATAGCGTGTTGGCGTTGGCTGAAAGGGATGCGTCACAAAAAGGATTTGGAAACGATGAATCAATCTATAGAAAATTCCCAGCGGTCATTGCCGTTCTGTCCCTCGTGTGGATCAGCTGTTTTCGGCCATGATGGATTGAAGGCCTTCACCTGCAAAGCCTGCGGCTTTACGCTCTATCACAATGCGGCCGCCGCGGTGATGGGTGTGCTCACGCTGGACAATCGTATTCTCTTTGCCCGCCGCGCCCATGAACCGGCTCTGGGAAAATTGGATTTGCCCGGCGGTTTTGTCGATCCCGGCGAAACCGCTGAGGCGGCTATGCGCCGCGAGATCCAAGAAGAGATGAACGTCACCCTGGGGGCGCTGCGCTATCTGGGGTCGGCGCCCAACCGCTACGCCTTTGGCGGCATGGTCTATCCCACCTGTGACCTGGTGTTTCACGCCGCACTGCCGGAGATGCCCACGGTGCTGGATCAATCGGAGGTCTCAGAAGTACTGCTCCTTCGGCCAGACGCCGTGGACACCGATGCGCTGGCCTTCCCCTCCAATGGGGCGGCGCTTCAATTGTATGCTTCGTTTGGCAGCAGTTAATGCGGGGCGTCGCTGTTTCTGAGCACCTCTTTTGAAACGTTTGTAACATCCTTCCCTGTTTTTCCGTTTAAGAGAAACACAGTGAAAATGTCGGCTTATCCGGTTCCCTCGCCCCTCCGGTAAGCCTGTCCATCCTATGCTTTGGAAGGCAGGTGTTGTATGATTAAGAACTATCTCAAGACTGCATTGCGCAATCTCCTCAAGTACAAGGGCTATTCCTTCATCAATATTGTCGGACTGGGATTCGGTGTGGGCTGCTTCTTGCTTATTGCCCTGTTCGTGCAGGATGAGCTCAGTTATGACAAATTCATCCCGAACCATGAGCGCATTCATCGCGTGGTGCTTTATGCGCTGGTGAACAATAATACCGTGCATGGGGCGGCCAGCTGTACGCCGCTGGCGCCGGCGCTGCGTCAGGAGTTTCCCGAGGTGGAGACGGCGACGCGTTTTCGCAATTACGGTTTTCCTGTCTTCCGATACAACGACAAAGTGTTCAGTGAAGAGCGCGTGTTCTGGGCGGATTCCACGTTCTTTGATGTCTTTCAGGTGGACTTTATTCGCGGCGACGTCAAAACAGCGCTGGTCCCGGTCAACGGTATTGTGCTGACAGAGTCCATGGCGCAGAAATATTTTGGCGATGAGAATCCCATCGGTCAATCGATCAATGCCGATAACCGGCGGGACTATCTGGTCACCGGCGTCATCCCCGATGTGCCGGCCAACTCCCATTTTCATTATGATTTTATCGCCTCTCTGGGGGCGTATGATGTAGATCGCGATGGCGACTGGCTGAGTAACAATTTTCTGACCTATATCAAGTTGCGCGCCGATGCGGATGTCGACGCCTTTATCGCCAAGGTCAATGATTTTGTACAGGTCAAGGCCGACCCCCAGCTTCGTGCGATGGCGGGTGTCTCCTTTGCACAGTTCCTGGAGGGGGGCGGGGCGTATCGTTATTATTTGCAGAATATTGCGGACGTGCATCTGCAATCCAATCTTGATTTTGAGATTGAGCCCAACGGCAACTATACCTATGTGCTGATTTTCTCCATTATCGCCCTTGGTATTTTGTTGGTGGCCTGCATCAATTTCATCAATCTGGCCACGGCGCGTTCCGCCAACCGGTCCCGCGAGGTGGGCATACGGAAAACGGTGGGCTCCACACGGGGGCAGCTGATCCGTCAGTTTTTGACCGAGGCCGGCTTCATCAGCTTCATCGCCATGTTTGTGGCCCTGGTGATCGCGGCGTTGTTTTTGCCGTCGTTCAATACGCTCTCTGCCAAGAGCATGGCGCTCTCCTCCCTGGTCAATCTGAAGACGCTGCCGGCCATGTTGGGTTTAGTAGGGGTCATCGCGCTGCTGGCAGGCAGTTATCCGGCGTTTTTCATGGCCTCGTTTCAGCCGGCTTCAGTGATGAAGCGCGATGCCGGACGCAGCGGCCGGCGGGCTATGTTGAGAAACGGCCTGGTGGTCTCGCAGTTTGCCATGTCGGTTTTACTGATTATTGGCACCCTTGTTGTCTGGCGTCAGATGCAGTTCATTCAGAATAAAGATCTGGGCTTCAATAAGGACAGGGTGCTGGTCATCCATAAAACCGATGATCTGGGCGACCGCCTCAATGCCTTCATGCTGGAACTGAAAGAACAGGCCGAGGTGGTCAGTGTCTCCAACAGCACCAATATCATGGGTCAGGCTTTCGGGAACAGTGTGTTTATGGTTCCTGGCGCAAGCGGTGAAGAGTCGCATCTGATCTGGAACTTGAACACCGATGCGTTTTTTGCGGAGACCTTCGGTATCAAAGTCTTGCAGGGACGTTATTTTGAGGAGATGCGCCAGGCTGATGTGGTGGGCTGCGTGCTCAACGAGGCGGCGGTGAAGGCCCTGGGTTTCGATGATCCCATTGGCAAGGAGCTGGCCTTTCCCGGCAATACACAGTTCCGTATTCAGGTGATCGGTGTGATTAAGGATTTCCATTTTGAATCTTTGAATCAGGCCATCCGGCCGCTGATTGTCTTTCCCCTGCGCCCGGAGCAGCGCGGCCGTTTCATCTATGTGCGGATTCGTGATGACAATCTCCGGACGGCTATGGGTAGTATCGAAGCCATTTGGAATAAAGTGGCGCTGGGGCAGGCCTTTGAGTATGAATGGTTCGATGACCATTTCTCCCGCATCTATCTGGCCGAGGTGCGCACCGGCCGTATCTTGATGGCTTTTGCCGTGCTGGCTGTCATCATTGCCAGTCTGGGGCTCTTTGGTCTGGCGGCCTTTGCAGCGGAACGGCGTACCAAGGAGATTGGCATCCGCAAGGTCATGGGCGCCTCGGTGCCGGGGATCAGTGTTCTGTTGATCCGTCAGTTCGCCAAGTTTGTCCTGATTTCCAACCTGATCGCCTGGCCGGCGGCCTATTTGATCATGCGGAATTGGCTGGCCAATTTTGCTTATCAGGCGCCGCTGAGTCTCTGGATTTTTATCTTTGCACTGGCCGCTGCACTATTGGTGGCTGTGGTCACGGTGAGCTATCAGGCGGTACGTGCGGCCCTCAGGAATCCGGTGGAGAGTCTGAAGTTCGACTGATTTTCATAGTACAGCCCGTTGGCGGCTTTCCTATTTTAACCCCTCGTATTGACCTGGCACGAGGGGTTTTTTATTGAGGGGATAAATGGAGTGGGATTGTGTTTCGTATGAATGGGTGATGCCGCGTTCGGTGCACCGGCACCGGTTGCACTGGAGGGCAGTACAACGCCGCGCTAAGTTCCTTGACATGAAAAGGGTTGATATCTATCACTGTCAGATGTACATTGTGTGCATGCTGAAGTCGTATTTTATAGAAACGCACGCCCGGTCGGAGATGCGCATCATCGATGCGGAAATTCATCGGGCCATTGCCGAGAGCGGTGTGCGTGAGGGCCTGGCCCTGGTCTGGGTACCGCATACCACAGCCGGTGTCACAGTCAATGAGAACGCCGATCCCGATGTGGTCAGGGATATGCTACAGGAGGTGGCCAAGCTGGTGCCGCCGCACGATGGATACCGCCACGCCGAGGGCAACTCAGATGCCCATATCAAATCGACATTGTTCAATCCCTCACTGACGTTGATTGTATCCCAAGGGCGACCCCTGCTGGGCACATGGCAGTCGGTTTATTTTTGTGAGTTTGACGGCCCCAGGCGCCGGCATTTTCATGTGAAAGTGACAGAGGGCTAGGCGATGGCTGCGACGGAAACCGGCGAGTTTGCACTCATTCGCCGTCTGGCCGATGTGCTGGGCGGCGCTTCCAAAGGGGCCGTGCTGGGCATAGGCGACGATACGGCCGTGCTGGCCCCATCTGGAGCGCGTGAAATACTCGTCACCGCCGATGCCCTGGTGGAGGGCGTGCACTTTGACCGGCGCTACACCCCGCTGGAGGATCTGGGGTGGAAGTCTCTGGCTGCCAGCGTCAGCGATGTGGCGGCTATGGGCGGCACGCCCACATCGGCTGTCATCACCCTGGCCCTCGATGCGCGTTGGTCGCCTGAGGATGTGGAACGTCTCTACCAAGGGCTGTCCGACTGTGCCGCCGCTTATCAAGTTGTCATTGCCGGCGGCGATACCACGCGATCGCTCTCGGGTGCTTTTATCAATATCACATTGCTGGGCACTGTCGAGCCGGGTCATGCGGTGACGCGTTCCGGTGGTCGGCCCGGTGACTGGCTGGGGGTGACCGGCGTGCTGGGCGGCGCTCGATGCGGCCTGGAGGCGCTGTCCTCGGGCCTGGGTGAGGGCTATCCCCTGTCCACAAAGCATTTTTTAAGGCCGCAGCCCTCTGTGGCGGCCGGTCAGTGGCTGGCCCGGTCGCTGAAGGCCACGGCCATGATTGATATATCCGACGGCCTCGCCTCTGAGCTTGGCCACATCTGTGACGGTTCAGGCACAGGCTGCATTGTCGAGGCCGTGCCCGTGGCCGAAGAGGCCCGCCTCTGGACAGAGGTGCACGGGCATGACGCCATCGATTTTGCCTTGTCCAGTGGTGAGGAGTATCAATTGCTCTTTGCCTGTCCACCTGAAATGGCGCACTCTGAAATCGTCCAAGACTGCCCTGTGCCCATTCACTGGATTGGCAGGCTCACAGCGAAAGATGAGGCGCGTATCCTCGTTGTAGACGGCCGTCAAGAAACACTGGAGGCCCGTGGATGGGATCATTTTCGGGCCTGATTCGCCGTGCATACAATTGGCGACGGCTTTCCAATACAGTGCCCCCTTACGGCGTGCTGGGTCAGGCTTACGACCATATGATGCGTCACGTCGACTATGAGGGCTGGGCTGAATATATCGAGACGCTGATTGCCCATGTGGGGCATGGCCGGCGCATTTTGGATGCGGGATGCGGTACGGGGAGGCTGATGAGCGCTCTGGCGCAGCGAGGTTTTTCCGTGGCGGGGTTCGATCGGTCACGTTCCATGATTCGTCAAGCCAGGCAGGCCGCGCAGGCGCAAACGGTCGTTGCAGACATGACGGCCATGCCCTTTAACCCGGGGTGGGATGTGGTGCTCAGCCTCTACGATGTGATGCTTTATCTCGATCTTGAATCGGTTCAGGCGGCGGCCGCGCAGGCAGCGGCGTTGCTTCGTCCGGGGGGACTGTTTATCTTTGATGCGGTGACCGAGTCGCTGGTGTTGGACTATTGGCGACGGTTCAGCGAGCGAGACCGTGTGGGGCTTTGGAGCTACAAACGGTCGAGTTGGTATGACAGGCCCAATCAGTTGCAGCACACGAGAATCCGTCTCCGACACCGGCCCAGCGGCCGGGTATGGACGGAACATCATCGTCAATATATCTATGATTTGGAAACGCTGGCCTCTGCTGTTGAGCTGGCCGGCCTGAGTCCCGTTGGCCGTTTTCACGAGATGACGCTGTCTCCGGGCAGTGAGGCTTCGGGGCGTGTGCATTTTGTTTTTCGCCGGGAGGGTGTGTGATATCCATCAAAGATGCCTGGTTCCGTGTAGGCGGGCATACCATTCTTGAGAGTGTGAGTCTCGAAGTCAAGCTCGGTGAGTTTCTGGGGATTGTGGGGGCCTCGGGCGCTGGCAAATCCACGTTGCTCCGGCTCATTCACATGGAAATTCTACCGACGCGCGGACAGGTGATTGTGGATGACTTGAACAGTCTGACGGCGCATCCCAATGAGATTCCACAGCATCGTCGGAAGATTGGATTCATTTTTCAGGATTTCAAGCTTCTCGAAGACCGCGATGTCTATGACAACGTGGCCTTTGCCCTCTGGGCGACGGGCGTCAAACCAAAACGAATCAAGAAGCGGGTGTTCCAGGTGCTGGCCGAGGTGGGTCTGAGCCACAAACGCTACACCATGATTCCGCGGCTCTCCGGCGGGGAGCAGCAGCGTGTGGCTATTGCCAGGGCTTTGGCCAATGAACCCTTTGTGCTGCTGGCCGATGAGCCTACAGGAAATCTGGATCCCGCCAATACACGGGAGATCATGACCTTGCTGCAGCGCATCAATCGCAAGGGCACGGCTGTGCTCATGGCCACGCACAAGGCCGATCTGGTGGAGCGCATGGCCTCCCGCGTGGTTGAGATTCACGAGGGGAGGATTGGCTGATGAGCCTCAATCTCAGATATGCATTTCGCGAAGGGCTCCTGGGGCTGAAGCGCACCCGCCTCTCTTCAATATTGACGGTCTCCACCATTGCAGTCACGTTGACGCTCTTTGGCCTCTTTATGGCCGTGACCTATAATTTGCGCCGTATGGTTTCTCATATCCGTGAGCAGATCCTGCTTGAGGTCTTTGTCGACCCCACGCTGGATACGCCGCAGACAGAGCAGTTGGGTTTTCGCATTGGTGATGTAAGTGGTGTGGCCGAGTCTATCTATGTCTCCAGGGATGAGGCGTTGAGCCGCTTTAAGAGTGAACTGGGCGAAGACCCCATGGCCATACTTGGCGAGAATCCACTGCCAGCCTCTTTTCAGGTGCGCGTGGCAGAGACGCATCGCAGCAGTGAGGCCATTGATGGCCTGGCCCAGGCCCTTGAGGCGTTGAACGGCGTTGATGAGGTGATGTACAAGGGACGGCTCTTTGAGCTGGTCAATCGCTACAGTGTCTATGTCTATCTCGTAGACGGTGTTCTTTTCTTTCTGGTGCTGGTGGCCTCTGTGTTTCTTGTGGCCAATACGCTCCGTCTGACCATACTGTCACAGAAAAAGATTATTCAGATTATGGAGCTGGTGGGTGCGACGCGCGGTTTCATACGTCGGCCCTATCTGATTCTCGGGATGATTCAGGGCGCCATGGGGGGGGTGTTCGCCGTGGCCTCTGTGATGCTGGTTGTGGCGCTGGTCAATCTCCAGTTCGATCGTTTGATCCTTGTACCCTGGCTGCTTTATGCGGGCCTGTGGGCTCTGGGTGTCGGTCTGGCATTCTGGGGCAGTCGCATCGGGCTGCACCGCCATTTGCAGGCGCCATAAGCACTTGACTTTTTTATCTTGACAGATTATGGTTAATTACGTATCTTATGTTCGGTTTTTTGGGTGTAAAAGGCCCATTTTTTTATGATAGATGTATTGACAAAAAGACAGAAAATCATCCTTCATTGGTTGATAAAAGGCCATGTTCAAGATGGTCACCCCGTGCCTTCGTCACAATTGGCCGGAAAGAAGGATGTAGATTGCAGTGCGGCCACCATTCGGAATGAATTGACCGCCCTTGAGGATCATGGGTTGATTATGCAGCCCCACACCTCTGCGGGGCGCGTGCCAACGGACAAGGGGTATCGTTTCTATGTGGATCATCTGATCCGGCGAGAGCCTTTGCCTGCACGTCGGCATGATGAGATTTGTGGGCGAATGGAGGGTGCACAGGGAAACGTGCGTCGAATTCTTGAGGAAGCGTCCAAGGTGCTGGGGTTGATTTCACAGGAGCTGGGTGTTGTTCTAACGCCTTTTCTTTCCTGGAGCCTCTTTGATCGCATGGAGCTGCTTTCCTTGTCTGACCAGAAGGTTCTGGCTGTGCTTCACGTGCGCAGCCGAATGGTCAAAACGGTGATTTTAGAGTTGGCCACAACACTGGATCAGCGTCAACTGAATCGGACGACTTCTCTGCTCAACGAGCGGCTCAGTGGCATGACGCTGAGGGGAATTCAGGACGGGATCACGGAGCGGCTCAGGGATCTTACCGGCGGCGACTCTGATTTGGTCCGCCTGATTACCGATTCTGCAGAGGCGCTTTTTGACTTTACTGAGCCGCTGGATATTCACACCAGCGGGACGCGGAATATCGTGACCCATCCTGAATTTCGACAAGAGGGTCCGCTGCAGGATATTTTTACAATTATTGATGACCGTCGGCATCTGATCCGTCTGTTTCATAAGGAGACGCCGCAGACTGATGTCGTGATCGGCGGTGAAAATCATGACGGCCGCCTGCGGCATTTTTCAGTCGTGACATCGACTTACAGACGGGGTCAGGATGTAGGCAGTCTGGGTGTCATCGGCTCTCGGCGTATGCAGTATAGTCGCATTATCCCGCTTGTTGAAACCATGGCCGAGACCATGAGTGGTTACTTAAGTTAAGTTTAGAAAGTCTGGTTATTTTTTTATGAGTGAAAATAAAGAACCAAAGAAGAAAAAAGCTGCACCCAAGAAGAAGACAGTTTCAGCGGCAAAGAAAAAAGAAGCGGCGTTGAAGGCGGAAATTGAAGCCTTGAAGACACAGCGTGATGATTTTCAGGATCGGTATCTTCGGAGTGTCGCTGAGATGGATAATATTCGTAAACGTCAAGCCCGTGAGATTGCGCATGTATTGACGACGGCCAATGAAAAGGTGATCACCGATCTGTTGCCGGTGGTGGATGATTTTGAGCGTTCGCTGAAAATTCCCAACGATCCAGAGCATGCCGAGGCTTTCCGTAATGGCGTGGAGATGATCACGCAGAAGCTGGCAGGCGTATTGAAGAAATACAATGTGGAACCCATGGTCTCAGTGGGTGAACCCTTTAATGTGGATCGCCATGACGCCATGATGCAGGTGGAAGTGGAGGGCGTTGAGCCCGATATGGTGGTTGAGGAACACGAGAGAGGTTATCTGATTGGTGAAAAAGTGTTGCGTCACGCCAAGGTTCTGGTGAGTAAATAATGGCCAAACGCGACTATTACGAAGTGCTGGGCCTCTCCCGTGAAGCCAGTCCGGAAGAGGTGAAGAAGGCCTATCGCAAGATGGCGATTCAATATCATCCGGACAAAAATCCCGGAGATGCCCAGGCTGAAGAGAATTTTAAGGAAGCGGCCGAAGCCTACGAAGTGCTTCGCGACAGCAATAAGCGTCAGCAGTACGACCGCTTTGGTCACGAGGGAATGCGCGGCTCCGGTGGATTCAGTGGCGCCGGCATGGACTTTGATCCCTTTGATGTCTTCCGCAGTTTCATGGATGGTTTTGGCGGGTTCGGTGATATTTTTGGAGGTGGCGGTCAGCGCCGCTCGGGTCCGCAGCGCGGCAATGACCTGCAGATCCGCATGGTACTCTCATTGGCCGAAGTGGCTTCAGGGGTTGAGAAGACACTGAAGATCCGTCGGCAGGAGCAGTGTGATGCCTGCGGTGGAAGCGGGGCCAAGTCACCGTCTGATATCAATACCTGTTCGGTTTGTCACGGAACGGGTCAGGTGCGTCAGGCCACGCGATCCATTCTCGGTCAGTTTGTCAATGTGACGGCCTGCCCCAACTGTAAGGGCGAAGGTCAGGTGGTCGTCAAACCCTGTGTGAGCTGTCAGGGCGCCGGCCGGAGCAAGGGTGAAGCCACGGTGAAGGTGAAGATTCCCGCTGGCGTGGCGTCGGGCAATTATCTGACCATACGCGGTGAAGGTGACGCCGGTCCCAAGGGCGGGCCTCACGGCGATGTGATCGTCTTTGTTGAAGAAAAAGCCGATGACCGATTTGAGCGTCATGGTGATGATATTCTTTATACCCTTCCCATCAGCCTGACGCAGGCTGTGCTGGGCGATGAGGTGGCCATTCCCACGTTATCGGGGAAGGCGAAATTGAAGATTGAGCCAGGTACGCAGTCGGGGCGCATTCTGCGCATGCGGGGCCGCGGTATTCCCCATCTCAACAGCCATGGCAAAGGTGATCAGCTGGTCAAGCTTAATATCTGGGTGCCACAGAAGATTTCAAAGAAGACAAAAGCGCTGTTTGAGGAAATTGCCACCCAGGAAGAGATATTTCCACCCGTGAAGGATCACGAGGCCTAGCGGGCAATTATAGATAAAGGCTGGCGGCATGAAGGGGTTTACGCCAAAAGAGTCGGCCGTTATTGCATTTTTATGTTTGGGGTTTATCGGCGGGCTGACCGTAAAGAGTGTCAGAGAGCACCACAGTCCCCTGGCTGAGGCCACGGGGCCCGAACGGGTGTCTGTGACTCAAACGGCTGATACCTCGCATAATTTTAACCCTGCGCGTCTGGCGCCCCGCCGTATCGATATCAACCGGGCCGACCGCAGTACGCTGGAGCGGCTGCCGGGCATCGGTCCTGTTATGGCGCAGCGCATTATCGATTTTAGAGAGCAACACGGCCCGTTTCAGCATGTTGAAATGTTGAAATCGGTCAGGGGGATTGGAGTGAAAAGTTTGGAGACACTCCGGCCTCATATTACAATAAATAATTTAAGAGAGAAGTAACCGGCAACGCTCATACCCAAGTAGGGAGGAGAAGCAATGGCAGAAAGACCCAAGGGGAATATTATCTATGAGATTCTGATCGTCATATTGGTGGCGGGTCTCTTGGCGGCGATTCTTTATCCGTCGCGTGTTTGGAAACAGGAAGCGGCCATGGAAAATGTGTGCCGTGCCCGTATGGATGCTTTGTATCAGATGGAGGTGAATTTCCGCCTTTCAGAAGCTGATACCTATACGGACAGTGTGGCATGGCTGCGTGATTATATTATGACAACACCACGCGCCATCATGGCCATGGACAGCCTCATTCGCTGGGAAGAGTTGATCTCCGGTGAGCAGCTGGAAACTATGGTTATGGGTCTCGACATGCCCAATGATTTACGTCAGCTTATCGGCAACCAGCTCAACGAGCGTAAGCCGCTGAGAAACATGGGGCAGTGGGATGGCCTCACGGTCAAGTTGGTTCAGGCCTTTAAGGCGAAACTGGCTGGTGCCCATGACTCCACATTGGCTGCTATAATTCCCAGTGTAGATTGGCGACTGGCGCTGACAGAAGACACATTCTTCGATATGATGAATGCCGAGTCCGTACCCAATCGGACAAAGCGTGCTGCTGCCTTGGCCATTCAGCGTCAGAACAAGAAAATTTATGAAGTCCGTGGCTGGGATCGTTACTACAAAGCCGATTTTCTGGCTGCGCTCAACGGTGTGATTGATGAAGCGCTTCGTGATGACGTCTGGTTTAAGGTTGATGAGGATGCCTGGGAAGAGTTCCGCCGTGCTGAGTTTGAGGCCAAAATGGACAAGCTGCCTGAGACCGAGCGCGATTCACTCTGGCAGACTGAAAAGCGTCGTTTCTGGGATGCGGAGAAAGAAATCCACTGGATGAAGGTCCGCAAGAAACTCCTGAAGGCTGAAAAAGCCACGTGGATGACTGAGAATGAGGACCTGTGGAAACGCATCATTCAACAGCGCTGGACAGCCGAACGCAAAAGCAGTTATCTTAAAGAGTTGAAAGCCACGCTCTCCGATTCTCTTCAGCATACGTTTGTGACTGTGCGTGATTCGCTGTGGCGCGGGGCCGTGGACAGCCTCCGGGCTGCTGAATATCCCCAGTGGTATTCAGAACGTGAGAAAGACCTTGAAGAGGAAGTGATTGAAAGCCTGTGGGAGAGTGCCCGTCGCGTGACCTGGGACGAGGTGGCCTACCAGGAGTGGATGAGCAATGAGACCGCCAGCGAGACCTTCTGGGCCGGTATCAAGGAGCGCCTGTGGCGTCGTAATCGCCCCTCTTTCTGGCTGTTTGAAGAGGCCAAGCAGGCTTCCCGCAAAGCGGCACGCTATCAATTGGATATCGGTGTACTGTGGGCCGATGTGCTGGGCCAGGAGGCTGTAGACGGTATTGTGGCTGAGCTGCAACTGCCCGATAGTGAGATGCTCTGGAAGAAAGTGTTGAAGTCTGAGAGAGAAGACGGCACCAAGCTTTTCGGTCTCGGTGTTCAGGATCTCTTTAAGTATCAGCTTGTTGATTCGATTTTTGCCTGCCCTCTGTCACATGTGGGTTATCATATTGAAGTGATTGACACCTCAGCCATTAAGCGCCTGAATATTTTCTGTCCCATCGAAGAGAGAGAAACCGGTGCTGTGGCGTTGGATATTGATCGTCAGACCGGCGACACCACTGAGGTTCAGGTGGCTCTGCCCAGCAAGGTCAAACTGTTCGGTGGCGGTACCGTGAAAAATCATGGTGATATTCAGGACGAGAAGAAAAGCTGGGTAAAACAGTAGTTTGATGGTTTTTTAAACAGAGAGTTCTGTTCTGAAAGAATCTTCATTTGTCAGCCTCTCCCTCCACGCGGATCGTTTTTCACTGATCCGTACGGAGGGAGGGGAACTGGCTACAATTCAAAGCAGAGAGCTGGTTCAGCCCTTTACACCTGAAATATTTATTCAGGGTGGAGCGGCTTTTTCAGCTTATGCGGAGATTATCAAATCTTTGTGGAATGAGGGCGGTGCCAGCCGTTGTGATCTTGGCATCACATTGAATCACAGCATGGTGCTTACCCGAAAAGTCCCTCTGGCGCTCGGACTCGATAAAACCATGGTCCGTGAACACCTGCGCTGGGAGGTCGAGCAGAGTTTGGTTTCACCGCTTTCCGAGTATCTGATGGACTATCAGCGACTGCCTTTTTCATCGTCTGCGGGGCATCCTGTTTATCTGTTGGTTTTGCTTCGTAAGCTGATCATCTCCCAGATTCAGAGCCTGTTTCAGACGATGGGTGTTTCTCTGGTAGATGTGGATGTTGATCTCTTCGCGCTGATTCGGTTGCTTCTTGCCCAAGGTGGTGTGTCAACTGATGATCTGGTGGCTTTGGTTGATGTGGATGCCCATCATTTAACCGTGGTGTTGATCTATAAACAGGATTTTTATTTAAAGCACGTGATCGCCCTTGACACTGCCCGGCCGCATCGAAAGAATCAACGGCTGTCTGATATTACGCCCGTGCTTTTAAAGGAATTAAAACGTCTGGTTTTTGGTCATCGCCTTGGGGGGGATCTCAATGCGCTGGCACATATCGTTATTACCGGAGAAGGGGCTTCTTCAACATTTCAAGAAGCCGTTGCCGAACAAACCGTTGTGCCCGTGGCATTGCTGGATCCATTCTCCAGTTTGAAAATTTTGCCTTCAGTGGCTGATTTGTCCAAATCAAAAAAATTGGCACGTCATTGCGGGCCAGCCGTTGGACTGGCTTTAAAGCACGCCGCTTTGCATTTGCAGTGATCGTCCGTTTTTATGTCAAGGACCCATAGGGAGGAACCGATCCATGGTCGATATCAACCTGTTTAAAGACGAAGAGAGTGATGAACAAGAGCTGACTCCGGCGCCTGATAACACGGAAGATTCTCTGGATGGTCTAGACGATTTCGATTTTGATGAACCGCTGAATGAGTTTGACAGTGGTGATTTAGATGTCTCTCTTGAAGAAGACACGGAACTTCTTGAGGATGAAGGGGTGCCCGATCTTGATGGCGAAGTCGAGTTAGAGCCGGAACATGATTTTGATTATGGAGAAGCCCCTGCCAAGGGGACGCCACTGTGGGTTTGGGGCGCATTGGCAGGGATCATGGCCCTGGTCTTTCTCTGGTTTTTTGTGATACAGCCAAAACTCAGGCAGCCTTCACCGTCTCAAGCCAGATTGGTGAATTCTCCCGTAACGACACCCGTGAAAGCCTTGCCGGACACCACACAGAAGATCGTTCCTGTTGAGAAAGATTCTGTGAAAACGGCGCCTGTTTCACAGGCTGCAGTTACGGTGAAAGCCGAAGGACTGGGGGCCGTGCCGGTTTATACTGCAGCTGTGGGTAAAATTATTGAGAATTTCACCGGCAGTGGACAGTTTGCAGGCATTTTTCTCTCCGGCGAAGGTTTCTTTGCTGTAGAGTATGTGTCCCGCTCCAAAGGGGTAGGACCCTCTATGGCTCATCGTGTGAAAACGCTGCTTGGGGTTGAACAGGTCAAGGTCTCTCCGGAAGACGGACATCGCATCGCCGGGAAAAATTATTACCTTGGTGTCATTTCGGGTACACTGCCCGCCGCAGGAGATCAGTCTCAGACAGGAACAGGTTCTGATTACGCCTCCGGTATGGCTTTTGAACGCGCCGTGAAGCAGTTGGCCGCTCAGCACCAGCAGCGTGTTACCGGTTTTGAAAAACTGGGTGATCATGCCGGCGCCAATAAAAGACAGAGTGATTATCGTATCAAGTTGCAGGGTGCACGGTCTAAATTGGCCCCTCTGTTGGAAGGGCTTAAGACCTTGGGGGGCAACGCTTATGTCGTCAAGATGAATCTCGCTCCCTCCAACTATACTGATTTTAAAGCACAATCTGTTAAGTTGACACTGGAATACCGCCTGATTCATTAAGAATACAGGGATGAATTCAGGATATTTGATTAAAGGAACAAGGCATTGGTTCGTGTGATGGGCGGAGTTGCCAGGGGCCGCAATCTAAAAAGCCCTGCAGGTTTGGAGTTTCGCCCCACCACAGGCCGGGTGAAGGAATTTCTATTTAATGTGTTGCAGATGGAGGTCGGGGATGCTGTTGTCCTCGACCTTTTTTCAGGAACCGGCTCGCTGGGCATTGAAGCCATAAGCCGGGGCGCCGCTCACGTCACATTCGTTGAACAGTCTCCATCCAGTCTCAAGTTGCTGCGCGAGAATCTATCGATTTGTCAGTTTGAGTCGCAGGCCACGGTACTCTCAGGTGATGTTTTCCAACAGCTGGAAAGCCTGGGACGACAAGAGAAGAAGTTTGATCTTGTTCTGGCTGATCCCCCTTTTAAAGAGAACTATCGCGCACGAATTATAAAGAGCATAGATGAGAATGTGTTGATCGGTGATCAAGGCAGACTCATCGTTGAACACGAACAGCACGATCCCGCTCACGATGGGGGGCGCATGGCCCAGTACCGCCAGAATAAATTTGGCGCGTGTACGGTTTCATTTTATGGAGTTCAGTCGTGAAAAAGCGAATTGCAATTTATCCAGGCACCTTTGACCCCATTACCAATGGACATCTTGATATTACAAAACGTGCATCTGAGCTTTTTGATGAGATCATTATTGCGGTTTCGACAAACATTCAAAAGTCCCCACTGTTTACCCTTGAAGAGCGGAAGTCGCTTATTGAATCTACCGTGAAAGACTTGGATAATGTCGTAGTGCATTCATTTAATGATCTTGCTGTTCGATATGCCCATGAGCAGGGTGCCCGAATTCTTATACGGGGCATTCGTGCGGTTTCCGATTTTGAGTATGAATTCCAGATGGCGCTGATGAATCGAAAGCTGGCACCCGATATCGAAACCGTCTATCTCATGCCCAGCGAAGAATATACCTATATCAATTCCTCCATTGTCAAGGAAGTGGCTAAATTTGGTGGAAAGATTGAAAGCTTCCTTCCCGTGGAGGTGGCCCAGGCTGTAAAAGATAAAGTGAAACAAACCCTAAGATCCGTTTGACCCCGAGGAGCTCCATGAACCTGCTACAGATTTTTAAAGAAAAAGCAATTACACTTGACAAGCATATCGTTCTTCCTGAAGGCGAGGATGAACGGATGCTTTACGCCGCTGAGCGGCTCGTCAAAGAGAAGATCTGCCGCGTTACGCTGCTGGATCCCAAAGGCAATGTGCGAGAACAAGCCGAGCATCTTGGCATTGATCTCAACAATATCGCCGTGATCGATCCCAGCCAGAGTGACCAGCTGGCAGATTATGCTGAAACCTTCTATGAATTGAGAAAGCATAAAGGCCTGACACAAGAACAGGCCCGCGAAACCATGATCAAGCATCTCTTTTATGGCGCGATGATGGTCCGGAAAGGATTGGCGGACGCCAGCCTGGCCGGTGCTTTGAACACCACAGGCGACGTACTCCGTGCAGCCATTCAGTGTATCGGCATGAAGGAAAATATCACCACGGTCTCCAGTTCTTTTCTCATGCTGATTCCAGGGTGGGATCAACCTGTCTCGTTTGCCGACTGTGCCGTGATGCCGGATCCCAATGCGAGCCAGCTCGCCAGTATTGCGATAGCCACAGCTGAGACGCATCGCAGGCTCACCGGCAATGAACCTGTCGTGGCCATGCTCTCTTTCTCTACCAAAGGCAGTGCCTGCCATCCGCTGGTGGATAAAGTACAAGAGGCCACGCGCATTGTAAAGGAGACAGCACCCGACCTGGCAGTGGACGGTGAGTTGCAGTTGGACGCAGCGCTCATTCCGGCCATTGGCGCCAAAAAAGCGCCCGGGTCACCGGTGGCCGGTCAGGCCAATGTTCTGGTTTTTCCTGATTTGAACGCCGGCAATATTGGTTACAAGCTGACACAGCGTCTGGGAGGGGCTGAGGCCATTGGACCTGTGGTGCAAGGTTTGAAAATGCCTGCCAATGATCTCTCGAGAGGCTGTAGTATAGACGACATTGTCAATGTGGCAGCCATCTGTGCATTGATGGTTTGAGCAAAAATGGCCTATATATAGGTCTAAGACGGTTTTTGTCATTGGAAAGGCGTCCTAGACGCCTTTTTTTTATCTCTGGACTGAAGGTACTTTATGGCTCGAATTAATTTTTCCGACAATATTGAGGCCAAAGGACGCCAGCTTCATCTTCAGACCCATCTCAGTGAGGACGGGGGCGAGCGCATTCATACGCTCTTTGACGGCGGACGCGTCCTTCGTCGACTCTCCTTTCCACAGTCCAAGGCGGACCCCAAGGTTGACGCGCTGATTCATTCCACGCATATCGATATGGTCTCAGAGATAGAGCTGCTTTATCAAATTTCCGTGCGTATTAAAACAGTCAGACATGCCCCCAGTCTGCTATCGCAGGGGCGACTTTTTGTAAAATGGCGCCTGCTGGATGAAGCGGTGAGTGAGCTGGAGCTGGCACGGCACATAGCCCCCAAAAACAGGGAGGTCCTTGCCGCGCTTTCAGAGGCCTATCGTTTGCGCGGGGGATTGAAAGAGGCCCTTGATATATTGGCGCCTGGATTAAACGACGGCTTAGAGAGTGCCCTTTTTTGGTGCCAAAAGGGCCATATTGCCATTTTGCAGAAGCAGTGGCGTGCCGCACAGCAATGTTTTGTGTCGGCCTTGAAAGTCAATCCCCTGCATATTGAGTCTTTTCTTCGTTCGGCTGAGGGCTATCTCCTCTCTCATGAAGGGCAAGGCGAAAATGGAAAAAGGGATCGACTTGTTGAGAAGGCCAGGGAACAGATTGGCCGCGCCATCCACAACAGCACATTTCCGATTCATCGTGCAGAAGAAGCCCTGCGGCTTCTGCATCAACAGAGAGTTCAACAGGTGCTTGCGCTTTTAACGGTGCTTCTCGAGGAGAAGCCGTGGGCGCTGCCTGTGGATCGTTATGACCGGTTCTATCTGGATTATCTCTATGGCGAACAGGGACGGGATGCACAGCGTATTCAAGGCTATATACGTGATCTAGAAACAGCTGTCCGGCAGTACCCCCCCAATGGTGAGCTGCACAACAGGCTCGGTGTTGCCTACATGCTCCAATGCCGTGCCTTGTTCAGCCATGCTATCCATGAATTTCAAAAAGCCCTCGCAATCAACCCCGCTCTGATGCGTGCCAAGCGGAATTTGCAGCTGGTCAAGAATGACGCCAAGGGTTTCTTGATTCTGCTTAGGGCCTTGTTGAAATAAGTGGTCGGTTTTCGGTCGTTTTATTGCTTTCTAGAAAACAGCAATTTCAATCCATCGGGTAAAAGTGCGCCCTAATTTAAATGAAAACAATTAATTGGAACACCTCTCATTTTTCCTGTTTCACATTGGTACAACATTTGCCATTTCAGCCTACGCATATGCTCTCGATCTTTCATTTCTGAAGTTGTTATCTGTTCTATAGGGATTTTCTATGAAATTTGAAATTAAAAATCCAATCTTGATGGTTTTGTCGGCTATTTTTCTGTCTGCTTCAGCACAGGCACAACTGACGGGCGTTGATGTCACGCCGGGCAGTACGGCTGCAGGCGCCGCCAGCATTCATTCGGCCGCTTTCACAACCACCGCTGTGATCCCGGGGGATGGACGCATTGTGCTGTCCTATCCGGTAGGTTTTGATGTGAGCGGCGCGCTGCTGGTCTCCTCAGCCGACCTGGACGGTACGCTGAGTGTCAGCACGTCGGGACAGGATGTGGTCATCGACCGTTCCGGTGGTACAGATGCGCCTGCAGGCGCGATTACGCTTCAGGTTGGTAATGTGACAAATCATACCACTTCGGGCACTGGTTATACGGTTGTGATCACCACACAGACGTTAAATGGCGCAGCCGATATTGATACAGGTGCCGATACAAACTATGTGGTCAACGCCGCCGGCCTTGACCACTTTGCTGTGACCGGTCAGGGCGCCTCAGAGGTGGCGGGCAGTAATATTGCGCTGACAGTGACCGCGCTGGACCCCTATGACAATACCGTCGTCGCGTTCACCAACACGGCTGACCTCTCCGATCTGACTGGAACACTCTCGCCGGCACAGACCGGATCGTTTACAGCCGGTCAATGGACCGGTGCCGTCACCGTGCAAAAGACGCATCTATCCAATACAGTGACCGCTACGGACAATGGCAAATCTGGGAGCACTGCGGCCTTTGAAGTGACGCCGGCGGCCTTGGCTGGGTTTGAGTTTGCCACAATCAGCAGTCCTCAGACGGCGGGAAGCTGGATCGCTGTAGCGTTGACCGCGGTGGATGGTTTCGGCAATATCAAGTCGGACTTCACCGGTACAGCCGATCTCTCCGAGGCCACAGGCACACTCTCTGTGCAGTCCACCGGCACGCAGACCACGGATGCCTTTGCAGCCGGCGGCTGGTCCGGTGCTGTGCAGATTACTGCAGCGGCGCAGGACATTCAGATCACGGCCAGCGGCTCGGGGCAGACCGGTACCTCGGGTTTTTTCAATGTCGTGGCCGGGAGCGTCGATCATTTCATCGTCTCCGCCGTCGGCGATCAGAATGCCGGCGCGCCCTTCCTCGTGACTGTGACGGCACAGGATGCCAACAGCAACACGGCCTCTTCATTTACCGGCACTGTGACACTCTCAGATCTCACAGGATCACTGTCTCCGGTGACCTCGGGCAGTTTTACCGGCGGTGTGTGGACCGGCAACTTAACCGTTACGCAGACGCGCACCGGCAATACCCTGAGCGTCAATGATGGGGCCGGGCATACAGGCGCCTCCAATGCATTCAATGTGGTGACTTCCACCGTGGACTACTTTGATATCTCCTCCATCGGGGCCAATCAGGCCGCGGGTGTTGGCTTTCCCGTCACCATTCGCGCCATGGACGCCAATGCAAACGTAGTGACCACAGAAAACAGCACAGTCAACCTCTCCGATGAAAGCGGCAGCATCTCTCCCTCACAGATCACCTTCACCGCCGGCACCTGGACAGGAACAGTCACTGTGGAGACCAGTGGTACAGGCAATGTGCTGACAGTAAATGGGCTTGGAGAGAGTAGCGCCTCCAACAGCTTCAATGTCAGCCATGCGGGACTCGATCATTTTGAGATTGCCTCGGTGGCCAGCCCACAAACGGCAGGCACGGGTTTCAATATTGACCTCCTGGCACTGGATGCCTACGGAAACACTGTGGAGTCCTTTAACAGTCGTGTACCCATTTCTATCAGCGCGGGGGGTATTTCGCCGACCACGTCAGGTTTCTTTGTACAGGGCGCCCTGACACAGCCGGTTACCATCAACCAGGCCAATAAAGATCTGGCCATTGCAGTTGACGATGGGTCGGGCCACTCGGGCAGCAGCAACCTCTTCAACGTAGAACCTGGATCTTTGAACCGTTTCGTGCTTGCTTCAGTGGCAGATCAGGCCACGGGTGCGCCCTTTGCCGTCACCATCACAGCGGAAGACGCCAATGGCAATACCGTGACTGATTTCACTGGAGGCGGCAATACCGTTGATCTTTCCCACAGTGGTGCCGGTGCGATGACGCCCCTGCAAAGTGGAGACTTCATCCAGGGCGTTTGGACGGGCAATGTGACCATCAGTCAGACGCAGACCAATGATCGTATTCTCGTGCAGAACAGCAATGGCAGTGAGGTTGGTCAGTCCGGATTGTTCAATGTTACGGCCATCACCATCGACCATTTCAATATCTCTCCTCTCTCCGTAGACCAGCAGGCGGGGTCCGCGTTTCCTGTCACGCTCACAGCGCAGGATGCCGACAACAACACGGTCATCGGTTTCAATGGAACCGCAATTCTGCTGGATGAAACCGGCACGAACTCACAGCAGAGTGTTGTTTTTACCAGCGGTACCTGGACTGGCAATGTGATGATTACCAAGGCTATGACAGGAAATTCGCTCACCGTAACGGCGCAGGGCAAGAGCGGCGCCTCCAATGAATTCACTGTGGCGCCAGGCAGTGTGAGCCGTTTTGAATACGCCCTTGTGGGCAGCCCGCAGACGGCCGGTCAGGGCTTTAACGTCACATTGACGGCATTGGATGCCTGGGAAAATACGGCCACGGGATTCACCGGCAATGTCACGTTTACCGAGGGCACCGGGACAGTTTCTCCTTCCAGCAGCGGCAGTTTCACGGCGGGCACGCGCATAGAAACCCTGCAAATTTCAATGGCGCAGTCCAATTTGCGGCTGCAGGCCGATGACGGCAGTGGCCACAGCGGACAGTCCAACTACTTCAACGTACAGGCAGCGGGTGTGGATCATTATGCACTGGCCATCACGGGGAATCAGATTGCCGGTGATCCATTTACACTCTCAATCACGGCGCAAGACGCCAACAACAATACAGCATCCTCGTTTACCGGCACAGTGAACCTTTCAGACCTGACAGGGACACTGCAACCTTCGGTGAGCGGTAATTTTGTCGGCGGGCAGTGGACGGGCAACGTCACTGTGTTCCAGGCCACCACAGGGAACCGTATTACGGCCACGCGCAGCGGCGGCAGTGAAAGCGGCCAGAGTGTGGCCTTTGATCTGGCCGATCCTCCGGGCATACGGGTGGTGGACACGCAGGTCTCACAGTCTACGGTGACTGCGGGGCAAAGTCAGAACTGGACGCTGAAGATGGCCGTGTCCAACCTCTCCAGTTATGCGGCAACACTGCAATCTGTGACACTGCGATTTGATCTGGCCGGACAGGCTCAGAACGATTATACGGTCATTGCCCCTTCTGCTTTTCTCTTAAGCGGTAACGCCACGCTTGCCGGCGGCGCAACGGATACCGTGGTTGTGACCATCGACCAGACCGGTGCGGGGCGGGGCGATGTCTATATCGGCGGCGTCGTGTCCTGTCAGGACTCCAATACAGGACGGACCATTCCGGCCCAGGGCTCTACAGGCGTGGTGGTACAGCAGGCCGCGCAACTCGATATTTTTGATCTTCAGGCATCACAGTCCTCTGTGACGCTGGGCCAGGATTCACTTTGGACGGTGAACCTCATCGTTCAAAATACCGGTGAGGCAGCGCTGCAAATTGACTCGGCGGCGGTGGATAATGCCCTCTCCTTCAGTATCGGCAACAATTGGCAGGTGCTTCGTCCCGATTCGCTGAACGGCGGCGGCTGGCAGCTCTCGGGCGGGGCTGTGGATACACTGCAGTTCGGAATTGACCACTCCGGTGAGGACGATGCCGGCGCCTGCACCATTGGCGGTGAGTTGCGTGCCGTAGAGTTGAACACGGCCTTGGTCCTGAATGATGACACCGCGGATCACGGCAGCACCGAGGTGCTCATGGAACAAGCCGCCTTGCTGCGTATTACCGAGATGCGTCATCTTGGCCTGAATCCACCCAATGTGAATGTGGGTCAGACTTTCTATTTCCGTGTGTTTGTGACCAATTTTGGCGAGGATGGGGCCAAACAGGTACAGGTCTCGCTCTCCTCCAACGGTTTTTCCGCCTTTCCTCAGTCCCCCATCGGTCTGATTGGATCCTTGCCAGGCGGGGCTGTGGACAGTGTCGATATTCTTGTACAAGCGGCCCCTTCCGCCAACGCTGTGGAGCGTTTTACGGCCCAGGCCCAGGCCTATGAAGACAACACCGGGCATCTCTTTTTTGATCAGGCGCTGGGCACGTCTCATTTTTATGATACCACGATTCAATCACCGGGTCAGCTGGCGGTGAGTCAGTTGGTGTTGTCCAGAAACAGTGTGGTTGCCGGTCAGGTGGACCCGTGGACAATCGAAATTGTTGTTGTGAACACGGGCACAGCCACCATCACGTTGAGTACGCCCGCATCTACTGATGTCGGGTTTTATGGCGGGGGTATTCTGCAGGGTGATTATATCGTGACCGCGCCAACGGCCCTGAACGGGGGCGGACTTATTTTGAATCAGGGTGAGCAGGACACATTAAAATACACGGTGAGCGCCACCGGGCGTCTGGGTGGCGTCATAGAAATTCGTGCACAGATCGACGCCACGGACAATAATGACGGCACTGTTTTAAGTACACCGGGCACTTCCTCTGTTCAGGTTGAATCAGAAACTGAGTTCAGGATTATTCAAAGTTATGTGCGCACGCCCCATAGAAATGAGGCGGGCAACGGTTTTGTCGATACCCAGCAGCAGTTCCAGGTGGTTGTCAAACTGGAAAACGGACTGGGTCAAACCATTCGTGATATTCAAGTCGACTTAATCGGTGACGGTGCCTCGGTGATTGCTCAGAGCCGCAAGTCTGTGGCGTTGCTCACACCGTCGGCCATCGATTCAGTCATCTTTGATGTGACGGCGCCTGTGGGTGCCGTGGCTGCGGGTGAGCGGTTTACAGCGGCCATTGCCGGTGGTTTCCTGGTGACCTCGGGGAGCTCTGCGCCCGTTGGTCCGGCTTTGGATGCTTTGGCAACAGTGTATGTGCAGACACCCGCGGCGCTGGTGTTGGATATTGCGCTCAGTCATCCTGCGGGGCAGGTTTCAGCGGATCAGGTATTTGTCTTTTCAGCCACACTGAGCAATGCGGGTGAGGGCGCGGTGGATGCCTCCGGCGCAGTGCGCATTGTGCTGCCAGAGGGGTACAGTCTGGAACCCAACCAAGGGATCAGCCAGCCTATTGCTGTGGACGGTACGGTGCATTGGGACGTGCGTTCACCTCTGAGCCATCACAGCCCGCCGAGAACGGCCTATGCCATTCTCGAACCCATTCCGCTGGCGGTGAATACGGGGGCGCAGGCAGCCATGGGCGCACCGACGGTCAGCATTGATGTTCAAACTGTAGAAACTGCTCTCACTGCAAATCTCAGTATTGACTCTCCTGGGGGGGCGGTAGACGGTGTGCTCTCAACCGGTCAAAATTTTGTGTTGCGCCTTTCTGTAATGCAACAGAATGTACAGCAGATATCGGCCACGTTGAGCCTGCCTGCAGGATATTCCACTGCTGATAATTTTGTAAAATCGATCAATGCACAGGATGTGTTCTGGCATATCAGTGCACCGTCCACGGCGGCGCAGGCCCGGAATATTCAGGTCTCTGTGGAGGGAAAGGATGTTTTTCAGCCCGAGGAAACCGTGACAGGACAGGGTGATATGATCACGGTGACAGCGGTGGGGCGTGCCGATCTCAGTCTCGCCCTGGAAACCTCGGACAATTCAGTTTCATTGGGGCAGATTTTTACGGTCACAGCCACGCTTTCCAATCAGGGCAGTGCCGGTACAACGGGTAGCGCAGCAGTCACCTTGAATCCACTGCCGGCAGGCTATGTCACGGCAGATCCAGCAACAAAGATATTGCAGAATGGGCAGGCCTCCTGGGCCATCAAGGCTCCGGTGCAGCCCACGCAGGAAGCCGTTAATATTGTTGCGGCGCTCTCCACTGTCCCGCTGGACGAAAATACCAGCAGTACGGCCTATGTGTCTCAGGCACAGGACAAGGTGGCCATGACCACAGTGGGCGCCTGGCTCTCTGTGGGCACACTTGATCGTCCGGAGAATGTTGATGGTCTGGTGGCTTCAGGTGAAGGCAGTGTCTGGGCGGCGTCCTATGAGTTTATCAACCGCGGTGAAACAGGGGCCAACGGCATTATCTTCTATGCCCTGCAGTTTCACCTGGAAGATGAACAGGGTACATTGGTGACGCCTTCAGAAGTGCTCTCCAGGGTTCGGCTGGTGGGGATGGAGAAGGTAGAGGGGGTGTGGCGGCCACGCCCTGCGGTGGTGTATGGCGGGCTGGAGTCGGTGCAGCTGGTGGGGGGCAACCCCATGCGTATTCCCTTTACGCAGTTGTTGAAAGTGTCTGCGCAAGACACCACACGACTGGCGTTGCTTGTGGATGTGACGCCCGATGCAGTGAGTCGGCGCTTCAATGTGAGTTTGAGAAGCCAGTCCTCTGTAGAGGTGCAGGACGAATACTCGCCCGATATCTCTATTCTAGTTTATGATATGACCGGGGCGGAATTCTCCAATCTGTCCGGCTACACACAGCAGGTAGTGGCTGAAGCCGATGGGGCCGCTGATGAACCGACACTTATTCCCTGTCCCAATCCCTTTGGCATGGCGGGCAAGGAGAGGACTTATCTGGTTTATCAGTTGCCTGAGGACAGTGAAGTGACATTCAGAATTTTCACACTGACCGGTGAATTGGTATGGAGCGCGGTGTATGAGGCAGCTTCTCCCCAGGGAGCGGCCGGTCTGCACGGACAGGGTGGCGATGAAGTGACCTGGGACGGGCGAAATGACAGAGGTGAACGGGTGTTGAGTGGCGTGTACGTCTGCTTTATGGAGACAGGCGGCGGAAAAAGGGTAAGTACTAAAATTGCCGTGATTTATTAAGGTGTTGATAATGAGAGTTAAGATGAAAATTCCCAAAGCAAGCCTTCTTGCCGCAACTGTTCTGATCGGCAGCGGAATGGCTCAGGCTCAAAGCGGTGACGGCGGGACGCAGTCGCCCTTCAGTTTCGGCATGGACGCCCGTTCCTTTTCATTGGGCAACGCGGCCGTGGCCTTTCCGCAGGATGCGGCGGCGCTGTTCTGGAATCCGGCGGGCATGGTGGTGGTCGATCAGAAAATGATGGGGCTTTCCATGTCCACACTTTTTGAGTCGACACAATATCAATACGCGGGGATGATCATTCCCACGTTGAATTCGGGAACCTTCGGCTTTGGCGTGGCGCGTATCGGTACAGAGGGCATCCCCAGAACCGAGTGGCATCAGGGCACCATTGATCTTCAGGGTGAGATGAGCTATTGGTGGGGCCGTTTCAGCCTGGCCTACGGGCTTGAGATTTATAAAGGGCTTTCAGTGGGCGCCGGGGTTGAAGTAGATCGCATGGTGCTGGGGGACTGGTCCACCAATGGCTTCGGGCTTCATGGCGGTTTGCATTACCGGTTCAAGGGCACCTCGCCTCTTTTCAGGGGGCTGCATCTGGGTTTAACTGTGGAGAATATTGTCAGTCCACAGCTCAGCCTTGGGAATGATGTCAGTCGTGTGCCCTACACCCTGCGGTTGGGTGCCGCCAAGGTGGTTTCGCTCTCCGAAACCAACCGCTGGCTCTTTCTGGCGGATGTTGAAAAACCCGAGCTGGGAGACATGCGCTATCATGTCGGTACAGAATTGATGCTGTCTGGACTCTTGGCCATCAGGGCGGGCATGAACAATGGTCAGCTGACTTTTGGCGGTGGGCTTCGCTATCATAATATCTCCATCGACTATGCTACGGGGCAGCTCAATGATCTGGGGGTTTTGCCCTGGACGCATCGTTTTTCACTCAGTTTTCATATGGGCGCCACTATCTCTGAACGGCGCGCCGCAATTGAAGCCTCCAAACGGCAGGAAGTGGAATCGAAGTTTCTTGAACGTATGGAGGAAGACCGGCAGCGCCGTGTGCGTGAAGGGGTGCGGGCTGCGCGTGATGCCTTTGATAAAGACGATTATTTTAACGCGAGACTGTTGATCAACGCCGTGCTGAGAGATGAGTCCGATCATGTTGAAGCACGCCGTCTTTTAACCGATATCGAAGCCCGAGAACAGGCCTATCAGGCGGAGCGTGAAGCGGCTCTGCTTCGCGAGGGTCGGCAGCAGGCCACGCAGCAGCGTGATATTCAATTTATTCGCCAGCGTCGTAATGAGGCCAGTCAGGCCATGGAAAAGGGCAATGTGCGCGGCGCTATTGAGGCGTGGGAGCTGGCTTTGGCCCGAGATCCCCAGGATGCCGTCATCAGAAACAGTCTGGATCAAGCCAGGAATCGTCTTGGAACCGTGGTGACCGATTTGATTGCAGAGGCGCGGCGATTGATCCGGCAGGAGGCCATATCTGAAGCCTACAAGCGGCTTGAGATGGCCAAGAATCAGGCCCAGGGCAATGAGACACTGCTGTTGCGCGTGAACTCAGAGATACGCAATCTCGACCGCGAAGTTGATTTTCTGCACAATTATCAGAACGGCGAGAAGCTGTTCAATCGTGGCGAATACGAAAAGGCGCTGCCCTATCTCGAGGCGGCGCTACGGTACAAGCCGTCTCATCAACAGGCCACGGAGATGAAAGAGATTGCCAGGGCACTCAAGCAGGGCGGCAAGCGTGAGATGCGCGATGATGTGCGTGTGAAGTATCTTCAGGGCATTCGACTCTACAGAAACGGCCACTATCAGGAGGCCCTTGAGGCGCTTCAGAAAGCCCTGGAGCTGGATCCAACCGATGCGACGGTGCTGCAGACCATTCGCGGTGTGAGAAAAAAACTAGAAAGTATAAAATAAATTAAGTACGCCGGTGGGGATATGTTTAAACGAGTCATCAAAGAGGAACTGAAAATACCGGCCGAGGTGGATTATCTCGGCGATCTTCGCGATTTTGTGACCAAGGTCTGTCGCAAGTACGGAGTGACTGAGTCTATCATCAACGCCTTCAAATTGGCCATCGATGAGGCGGGCACCAACATCATCCGGCACGCCTATCGCGACTGGGAGGGTTTTATTACCCTGCGGCTGATTGTGCGTGAGCAGACGGTGACCATTTCACTCATCGATCAGGGCCACGCTTTTGATCCCAGAAATGTCAAGGATCCCGATCTCCAGCGCTATGTGGATATCGGCAAAAAGGGCGGATTGGGTGTGTTCATCATCCGGCGCGTCATCGATGAGATCGATTACAGGAAGACCGAAGAGGGCAATGAACTCCGCCTGACCAAGAAGCGTGAGGGGGCCCGGCGGCCCAAGCTGGCCGTGCCGGAAGTCGCTTTCAATATGAAAACCCGTTTTTTTCTGGTCGGCTCTGGCGTGCTGTCTGCTATTGTTGTCGGTATTTTTCTGTTTCAGTACCTGCGTGTCAATCAGTCTGTTTTAAACGATGAATTCTCCTCGGGGTGGGCGCTGACCCGTTCCGCATCGCAGCGTTCGGCGGACCTGCTCTTAGAGGAGGCCGCTTGGGATCTGGCCACGCTGGCCTCTGAATTCCACAAGGAGTTTGCACCGCGGGTCTGGGATGTGGTAATTCTCGATTCAGCCGATGTGATTCAGGGCACCAATAATATGGATTTGCTTCTTCGTCCCTATATGGCGCCGCCGCGATATGAACCGGTCAGACAGGGTATTGTTACCTATACCCTGCCCGCTGATAAATCGGTATTTGATCTGACCCTGCCCGTGTTGCAGACCGGATCGGGTCGGCGGTTGGGCACCGTGCATGTTCTGCTCGATAAAGCCGTCATTGAGTCCACAATGGGTGCCCGGAAAAAAGCGTTGATCGGTTACTATGCCATGGTTCTGCTCTTTGGCAATCTTGGCATCGGCCTGTTGATCTGGATCACCATGAGTCCTTTCCGCAAGCTGGCGGGCTGGGTCAAGGAGCTGGGACAGGGCGGCTCACCCGACGAGATGGATTTTGATGCCTCTGATGAGATTGGTGAAATTGCCAAGGCTTTTAATGAGATTACAGAGAAGTTCAGAAAGAGTCAGGAAAATCTGGCCGAGCAGGAGCGTCTTCAGAAAGAGATGCAGGTGGCCCAGGAGATTCAACAGACGCTGCTGCCCGATTCTTTCCCGGATATCGAAGGCTATGAGCTGGCTTCTTACTATGAAGCGGCCAAGGAAGTGGGCGGAGATTATTTCGATTTTGTCCAGGTTGACAAAGACACGCTGGGCATTGTAGTGGCTGATGTATCTGGGAAAGGCGTGCCCGGTTCGCTGGTGATGACCATGATCAGAACCGCGCTTCGTACCGAGGCCCGTGGCAATAAGAATGCGGCGGATGTGCTGGCGCGGGTCAATGATTTTGTGATTAATGATATGAAGCGCGGCATGTTTGTCACGGTGTTCTACATCATTCTTGATTCTAAAAACCGGACCATCAATTATGCCAGTGCCGGTCACAACCCTATGATTCTCTACCGGGGGTCCACACAGAAGAGCTATTATCTGAACCCCAGAGGATTTCCCATTGGAATCAGCCTGCCGGATAAGGCGCTGTTCCGTAATTCCATTGAATCCGATTCACTTCGGCTAAAGCGCGATGACGTACTTCTGGCCTTCACAGACGGTATCACTGAGGCCATGAACGGCCGGCGTGATCAGTATGGAGATGAGCGTTTTTTGGAGGCCATTCGCAGTCATGGTCATTTGAGTGCAGAGCCACTGGTGGAGCGGCTTCATGATGAATTGGACGTTTTTACTGAGGGCAGTCCACAGAATGATGATATTACACTGGTGGCCATTCGAGAGAAAATGAGTGCCGAGGACGTGCTCTTTAATCGGAGAACACGGCTGTTGAAGCTGATCTCTGAAGAGGGGATGAGCGTCAAGGCGGCCTGTGAACAGGAGGGCGTGTCTACATCCACTTACTATAAATATAAGAAGCGTTTTGACAAAGAGGGTGAAGCCGGGCTGAGAGACAAGGTCTCCCGTTCAGAGATCGAAGAGAAGCACATCAGCATTGAAGACAAGGCAAAGATTTTTGATATCATCAAGAAAAATCCAGCCATTGGTGCAAAGCGAATCGCAGAAGAACTGAATACCGAGGCCTATGGCGAGACCGTGATGGATCAGGGGCGGATCTATGACGAGTTGGTTCGCAGTCGTCTCAACACCAAGGAATTGAGAGAAGCCTTTGTGGAGCGTGGAGAACGCCGTAAGTTCAAGCAGCCTGGCACACCCATGCTGACCATGGACGGTCAGGTGATCAAGGCGTTGAAACCTGCGCTGCCCAGTTTCCCGCTGGATGAAAAAGAATCAGAGCCGCCTGTTCATGTAGATCAATCTGATTCTGTGGAGCCAGAGATCGCGGCTGAGGCTGCCGAAGTGGATTCACTGCTTGATGATTTTCTCGATATGGAGGCGTCTGAACTCGCAGAGCCACTGGACATGGAAACGGTATTTGGCGATGCCGAGTCATTGCCCGAGTCATCTGAAACGGCCTTTGAAGACAAGGACAAATCTGCATTTTTACATTCTGAAGAGACGCACGAGGCGTTTGCCGATCTACTCGATATGGAAACCGGAGAGCACTCTTTGGAACCTGAGTCCAAAACCACGACCACAGAGGACCTGGCTTCAGTGGACGCCGGGTTCTCCGAGGATTTTGAATGGGAGGATCTGCTCAGCGATGCCGGAGAGATGGCTGAGTCCAATGATGAGGAAGTTTCTGAGTCGCTGACAGAAGTGCGTCTTGATGAGGTGCTGGCGATTGATGAGCAGGTCTTTGAGGATATCGAGGGCGCTGATGCCCATATTGAAGAAAAAATAGCTGCGTCCAGTATTGATGATCTGATGGGTGAGTTTCTGGACGAAAATCAGAAAGCCGACCAGAGTGAAGAGGGTGAGGAAGAGGGCGGCTTTATTGAGATGATGGAAGGTCTCGGATTTGACCGCAGGAATATGCTTTCCGGCGGTGAAGATCTGGCTGAGGAGACGCTGGTAGCCGCGCAGCCCATGCTCGACGCGGAACGCATTTTTCATGGGGCCATGACACATTATCAGACGGGTCAGTATCGTGAGGCTATCGTTGAATTTGAACGTGTTTTGGAGATTAATCCCAGAGATGGCAGCGCCTATCAGTGCCTGGGTGACGCTCACTTCCGTATGGGAGAGATGCATGAGGCCCGTTCTGCCTATGAAGAGGCACGATCGCTACTTCCTGAAAATGTGGCCGTTCTTGAAAATCTGGGTGTTATTTTTGCCAACATGGGTGAGTATAAAAAAGCGGTGTGGCAGTGGGGTGAAGTACTGAAGCGGCATCCTGAAAGAAAGGACATCATACAGCGGATCAAAAAGATGCAGCGTATGATCAGGCAGCGTTATATCTAATGAAATTTATTGACAAACTTTAAGTTTTTCAGTACCTTTCGGTTTATTACACTTAAAAGACCCCAAGGAGAAGAGGGCATCAATGGAAGGCATTCAGGTATCGGTAGACAAAGCGGGCGTCAAGCATGATATATCGGTGATCCGTGTAGGCGGTTATATCGATACAACCACATCGGCTGAACTGGAAAGAGCATTGGACTCGCTGTTGAAAGCCGGCGTGTGCCGTGTCATTATTGATCTGGGCAATGTAGATTACATCTCAAGCGCGGGTTGGGGTATTTTTATCAGCGAGATCAAAGGGATCCGTGAGCGCGGCGGTGATCTTTGTCTGGCTCAAATGATTCCTGATGTTTATGAGGTTTTTGAACTTCTTGAATTTCACTATATTCTTAAGGCTTACGATACAGTGGATCAGGCCATCGGCAGTTTTGATCAGAATGTGGTGAGTGAGCATGTCGAGGTTGAAGAGGTTGAAAGCCTGGAAAGTGATGAAATTCAGGCGATCCATGAATCTTTTGATACTTCGCCGACGGTCGAAGCCTCCGTTGAAGATAAAATACGCACATTGGCCATGGCTCATCCCGACTGGGGTCCCGCAAAGATTGCCAAAGAGTTGAATACAGAGCGCTTTGGTTTTATTCGTGTGGGAACGCTGTCCATCTGGAAGATGTTGCGTGATATGGGGCTGGGCTCAAAGCAACAGCGCCGTATTATGAAAGACCTGGAGGGCGAAGACGGTAGCGCTTAATAGGGAGATTAATCTGATAGCCGTATTTATTGATGAGGGTCTTATTGGCCAGTTTTGGGATATCAGTTTGAAGGTAAATAAAACGATGAATTTTTAAGTCCAATAAAGGCAGATATTTTATCTGCCTTTATTGGTATGGGGGGTTGAGAAACCTTTTTATGATCATCAGCGTTTGTGAATTGTGTACTGCAAAGTTCGGGGTGGCAATTAATGAAAAAGCGAGGACAGTTCTGCCTGGCAAAAATGAACCGTGACGGTGTACATGGTGAGGAGTGGTATGCGTACCGACGCCGTTTTGAATTGGGTCTTGTGATTTCATTGGCGCTTGCCATGAGTCTGTTTGTCGTCTCAAAGCGTCTCGATCAGGGAAGAGAAGTACCGGTGTATATCGTTGGCGATGATTTCTCGGCATTGGATCTCCCCCCTGTAACCAAGAGCGGGGGCCGGCCCAAGGTTCCCACGCTGCCGTCTGTGCCTATCGCTTCTGAGGATGAGTCCATCCCAGAAGAGGAGACCATCGAGCTCACGGAGTTGGATTTGAGTGTGGGAATTGTCTCGCTTGAAGGATTGGGATTCGATGATTTTGGCAGTGTGGGAGGGGGCTCAACGGGGCCCAGGCCGTTGCGGGAGACAGTGCCAGAATATCCCGATGAGTTGAAAAGGAAAGGCGTGGAGGGCACAGTTTTACTTTCCATTCTGGTCAATGCCAGGGGTCGCGTGGACAGTGTTTATGTGTTAGAGAACAGCAGTGGAAGCAGGCGGCTGGAAAAAGCAGCTGTTGAAGCAGCCAAACTCTCACTTTACATGCCCTCAAGGCAGGGGGATGATCGGCGGTCCATATGGATTCAACGCCCCTATGTTTTTGAGGGGAAGTAAATGATAAGCCGTCATATGATGGCATTACTGCTATTACTGATCGCCCCGGTGACTCTACAGTGTTTCAACCCTTTCGCTCCGGAGCTTGTGAAGGGGCTGGATACAGGGGACTTGATAATAACCCGGCAGGGGACACCTGAGGAAGTGCTGCAAAATTTTAAGGTGGCGTACACCTTTAGGGATTCATTGTTATACGCCGACTGTGTAGACACCAGTTTTGTTTTCAGGTATTACGCACCTGAGGCCAGTAGTTCGGGGCTGTGGGATGGCTGGGGACGCGAAGAGGACTTACGTACTACAGGCCGACTGTTCAGGCATTTTGAAATGATTGATTTGATCTGGAACGCAACGCTTTATGCTTGGACAAAGGACGATGAAGGACAGATATGCAGAGGATTTCAATTGCATTTGAGCAGCCCCGTGTCTGATTATACAATACGGGGGCGTGCTGTCTTCACATTCAGAAGAGATACTGATATGATATGGCGGATCTCTCACTGGCAGGACGAGTCGGAAATTTGATGTACATGGTTGAGATTGGAGCATGATTATGAAGAAAAGAAACTTATTCCGGCAACGGCTTACGTCTATTGCATTGTGGGCAATGGCATTGCTGATACCGGCTCTTTCTATGGGTCAGAGTTTTGGTAAAAATAAAGTACAATACAGGCAGTTTGAATGGGCTTTTCTGCAGTCGAGGCATTTTGATGTCTATTATTATGAGGGCGGTCGCAATCTGGCTGAATTTGTTGCAGATGTGGCAGAATCCAGTTATGTGCAGATTCGCAGTGATTTGAATTTTGATATTACGAAACGTGTGCCAATCCTGGTGTATAACAGCCATAATCATTTTGAGCAGACCAATATTTCGTATTCACTGCTTGAAGAATCTGTTGAGGGTTTTACAGAGGTTTTTAAGGACCGCATTGTCATTCAGTTTCGCGGTGGTTGGGAAGAGCTGCGTCACCTCACGGCCCATGAGTTGACCCATGCGGTGACCCTGCAGATGCTTTACGGGCGGGCCGTGGGCAATCGCATTTCATCCATGGCCCGTTTTCAGGTTCCCTTATGGATGATGGAGGGGCTTGCCGAGTACGAGAGTTCGGGCTGGAATGCTGAAGCGGATATGTTTATGCGTGATGCCACGATCAACGGTTACCTGCCGCCGATTGATTACCTTGGGGGCTACATGGCCTACAAGGGAGGACAGTCGGTCATGAACTATCTGGCAGAGACTTATGGCAATCAGAAAATTGGCGAGCTCTTCAATAAATCCCGTCTGCACCGTGGACTCGACCGTGGGCTCAAGGAGTCTATCGGCCTCAATACTGAGGAATTGACCAAGAAATGGCATCAGTATCTGAGAAAACGCTATTGGCCTGATATTGAACATCGTATGCCCCCCGAGGACGCAGGCAAGCGTTTGACTGACCATGTCAAGCAGCGTACATTTCTCAATAATTCGCCGGCGCTTTCGCCCAAGGGTGACCGCATGGTCTATCTCTCCAGCCAGTCGGATTATATTGATATTCATCTGATGAACACCATTGACGGCAAGGACAAGGGGCGGCTGGTTCAGGGACAGCGGTCTGAAATATTTGAAGAAATGCACTGGACACGTCCAGGGATGGACTGGTCGCCCGATGGGCATCAGATTGTTTTTGCTGCAAAGTCAGGTGAGCAGGACGGGCTTTACACATATGATGTAAAAGAAAAGAAGATTACGGGCCAGTACAAGCTCAATCTTGAGGGCGTCCATTCGCCTTCCTGGTCTCCCGATGGAAAACAAATTGCATTTATGGGTATCTATCACGGACAGTCCGACCTCTATCTGTTCCACCTGGAGACGCAAAAACTCACACGGTTGACGGATGATATTTACAGCGATATGGAACCGCGTTGGTCGCCTGACGGACGTGAAGTTGCCTTTGTCTCTGATCGCACCGTGCTGACAACCGATAATGATAATAAAATTGTAATATCGCAGGCCCCTTACAGGCAGACCGACCTCTATGTGATCGACGTGGATTCCAAGCAGTTGACACGCTACACTGATGACGACTTTTTGCAGATGTCGCCTGCATGGTCGCCTGACGGCAGTCATATTGCCTATGTTTCTGATGAAAGCGGAATTAACAATATTTATCTGTTGAACCGTGACACTGGCGAAAAATACGCAATTACCAATTTATTGACCGGCGCATCTCAGATATCATGGTCCAGAGAAGGATCTCGTATGGCATTCTCTTCACTCTATGATGGAGGGTATGACATCTATATGCTCAGCAATCCCCTTGAGATTGCTCAGAATGAGATTGAAGTAAGTCCCACACGCTTCAGAATGGAAGAGAAGTCACTGCTGGCCATGCGCAGGGAGAAACCGCCGGTTAAAGAGGAGGTTCCACCCGAGCAGAACAGTTACAGAAATTATGTATTCTCTAAGGACATTAAAGAGCGCGCTGAGGAAAAAAAGGAGAAATTGAGCAAGGTTTTTCTGGATAGTCTGGACTATAAAGATGCATCCGGTACCTATAAAACCAGGCAGTACAAGGTGAAATTCACACCGGACATGCTGACTGGCGGCGCTGGCTATAATCAGTTCTATGGTCTCCAGGGATCCACCATGATTGGTTTTTCCGATATTCTTGGGAATCATCAGTTTCAGATTTATACTGATATTTTCTACAGTATCAAAAATTCAAATTTCCAGCTCTCCTATTTTTATCTCCCCAAGCGTACGGACTTGGGTGTATCTATTTTTCACTACAGCAATCTCTACTACTCCTATTTTGATTATATTCGAGATCGCACCTACGGTATCTCGTTTATGTCATCTCGCCCCTTTGACCGCTACCGTCGTTTGAATTTCGGCATCTCTCAGATTAACATCTCCCGTGACTGGGGGGTCGTTGATCCCTACGGTTTCTCAGGGGATTACATGAAAGACATGGGCAATCTTTTCCATAAGCGGTTGCTTACCGGCAGTCTCGGTTATTCTACAGATACCGTTGTCTGGGGGTGGACAGGTCCTGTGAACGGCGGCCGGTCCTATTTTAACCTGTCCTACAGCCCAGCCATCAGTAAGAGCGAGGGGCTGTCTTTCTGGACCGGTGAAGCGGATTGGCGCAGATATATGAAATTGACCAAGGATGTGACCTTTGCCGTCCGCCTCTCTGGCGGTATGTCCGGCGGCGACAATGCGCAAAGATTTATGCTGGGTGGTATGCGTGGCTGGGTCAATTATGAGTATGACACCATCCCGCAAGATTATTGGACGGACAATCTCTTTTATTTTTCCAGAATTGTGACACCCATGCGTGGATCGCTCTATTATGATATGATAGGTACGCGCTATGTGCTGGCTAACCTGGAGCTGCGCTTTCCCTTTGTGCAGTATCTGATTCTGGGCTGGCCGTTGCCCATGGGGTTTCAGAATATCAGGGGATCGATATTCATGGATATGGGTTCAGCCTGGGATGACGACAGAGGGTGGAAGCCGTTTGCCACTGGAGGGGATGCTGCCGTACCTCGGTTAAATGACATGAAAGCCGGTTATGGATTCGGTATACGCGCCAATCTCGGTTTTTTCCTGATCAAGTACGATGTGGCCTGGTCCACGGATTTTCATCATACCTCAGCCAAGCCCGTGAAATATTTTACCATGGGCGCTGAATTTTAGATCAATTCAGGCCATCCTGATAATTCGGGATGGCCTGAATTTCTGCTTTAGAGTCTGGAATTATTTTCATATATTGTGCTACTAGCAACAATCAGCCCATAAGCCTGTTAAAGGTTATGGGTCTTTTATCAGGAGAAAAGATGGAAAATTGGTTTTGTCGTTGCATATAGATTCAGAATTTGAATGTTGTGTGCAAATTGAATTGAAGCGGCATAGAGAATAGAGGCACCGCGTTGTTCGCGTTGTGCTGTGATTTGAAAGGAGAGAGATCAGTGAAGAAAGTCATTTTTCTATTGAGTGGTTTGCTACTGGCTGGCGGTGTTGTTGCCCAGGATACCATCCCCGTCATTCTTAAGGGGATCGTTGAGCCTGCCACTGTGGCTATTGGCACAGAGGGTCAATTGTCCGTGCATTTTGATATTGATCCCCTGTTTCATATTGGTGATGTGGAGGGCGGGTTTTTTGAGGTCTCGCCGCAGCCATTGCCGGGTTGGGCCTTTAAAGCGCCCATCATCCCAGAGAGTCATGAAACGCCCTATGGAGGTCAGTATGCCGGACAGATCAAGGTGATATTGCCTTTTTCTGTCGATAAGGAGGCCCTGGTGGGCGAGACTGCAGTCGAGGTGAAGGTGACCTATCAGCCCTGCAGTGAGGAGGGGGTGTGTTATCCGCCAGAGGATGAAAGTCTTCGCATTCCAGTTACTGTAGAACCGGGTGTGGTTTCGGGCGGCTCCATCTCTGAACGTCTGACCCGTGCGTTGGAAACAGGCTCTATTGTGGCCTTTCTCATCGTCTTTCTGGGTGGATTGCTGACCAGCTTTACGCCCTGTGTCTATCCTATGATTCCCATTACCATCGCCGTGATCGGTGCCCAGGCTGATGGAGGTAAGCTTAAAGGTTTTACCCTGTCTCTGTTCTATGTTCTGGGCCTTGCCACCATGTTCAGCACATTGGGCATTGTCGCCGCCAAGACCGGCGCGCTATTCGGTTCAGTGGCGCAGCATCCCATTGCCGTGGGACTCATCGGCGGTATCTTCTTCTTCATGGGGCTCTCCATGCTGGGATTCTACACGGTGCGTGTGCCCTCCAGTGTACAGACCCGCTTGCAGGGCAAAAGGCGCAGCGGTTTTCTCGGCGCCTATGTGACCGGTATTGTGGCCGGCGTGGTGGTCTCGCCCTGTGTGAGTCCGCTGCTCGTTGTGATTCTCACCTGGGTGGCCAAGACCGGTTCTCTGGCCCTGGGTGTGGGCCTGCTCTTCAGTTTTGCCCTGGGTCTGGGTGTGCTCTTTATTCTCATCGGTACGTTCTCGGGCATGCTCAAGAGCCTGCCTAAATCCGGCGGCTGGATGGAGATTGTTGAACACGCCTTTGGCATACTGCTGGTGGGACTGGCCCTGTTCTTCATCAAACCGTTATTCTCTGCCATGATGTACAAGGCGTTGTGGGGTGCTGCGTTGATTGTCGTTGCCACGTTCGGCGGTGCCTTTGCCGTGCTGGCGGCCGATGCCGATAAAAAATCCAAATTCAGCAAGGCCTTTGCCATGGTGGCCCTGGTGCTCGGTGCCGGCCTGTTGTTCTCTGTCGTGCAGGGTGCGCAGGCCCCTGTCTCCGCTGCCGGTGAATCTGTGGCGCTTACGGCCTCCGGTCACGCCCTGCCCCAGGGATGGCTCTCGTCTGAGCCGGAGGCTCTGGCCAAGGCCAAGGCAGAGGGCAAGCCGCTCATGATCGATTTCTGGGCGGACTGGTGCGCGGCCTGTCATGAGCTGGATGAGCGTACCTGGCCTGAGGCCTCGGTGAAGGCCGCGCTGGAGGGCTTTGTCATTGTGAAGATCGACCAGACCAAGAACGGCGAGGCGGAGAAGGCCCTGCAGAAAAAATATGGCGTCATCGGTCTGCCCACCGTGATCTATCTCTCGCCTGATGGCAAGGAGCTCGGCCGTTTTGAAGGCTATCAGCCCGCTGAGAAAGTGGCAGGTATGATTGCCAAGGTCAAAGGGACATTATAATGAAAACCGTGCGCCTGTTTGATGAAGACGCCTATGGCGTCAATTTTCAGGCACGGGTGATCGGTGTGCAGGAGATCGATGGAAAAAGAGGTGTGGTCTTAGACCGCACCTCTTTTTATCCCACAGGGGGTGGACAGCCCCATGACACCGGTTTCCTGAACGATCTCTCTGTGATGGATGTTCAGGAGCAGGGCGACGGCATCGTCCATTTTCTGGCACAGGGACAGATGCTTGAACCCGGTACAGAGGTGCTTGGACGGGTGAACTGGGCGCGGCGTTTCGATCATATGCAGCAGCACTCCGGGCAGCATATTCTTTCGGCCGGGTTTGTGGTTGTGGCCAGTGCCAACACCCGGGGCTTCCATCTGGGGCGTGATGGCGTGACCATTGATCTGGATCGACACGATATTGACTGGGATACAGCCCATAGCGTGGAGCACTGGGTCAATGCCGAGATCTGGGCGAATCGTGTGATTCGCACCTCCCTGGTGGTTGAGGCTGAGCTGGCGGCCATTCCCTTTCGCCGTACACCCAAGGTGGCCGGTGATCTGCGTGTGGTTGAGGTGGTGGATACAGACTGGTCGGCCTGCTGTGGGACGCATGTACGTGCCACAGGGGAGATCGGTGTTGTGAAGATACATCGCCTCGAGAAATACAAAGGCGGTACGCGAGTGCATTTTGTCTGTGGCGGTCGTGCATTGGCCTCGGCACAGGCCAAGCAGCAGGCCCTGGACGCGACGGCCCGACTGCTCAGCGCCTCTGAAGATGAGGTGGCCGAGGCGGTGCAGCGGCTGCAATTCGAGGGTCGGGAATTGCGCAAACAGCTGCGGGACTGTGAGAATAAGCTGTTGAATCTGGAGGCGGCGCGGCTGGCGCAAACGGCCGAGGCGCTTCCGGGTTTCTCGATGATTTGCGCCCAGCTGGACTTTGGCGACATGAAAACCCTGCAGCAGATGGCGCGGGTATTGACGGTTGTACCGGGTCGCGTGGTGTTGTTGGGTGTCGTGCAGGAACGCACAGCATTGGTTCTCGCCCGCTCTGAGGACGTAGATCTCGATGTCCGTCCTCCTTTTCAGTTGGCTATGGCAGCCCTTCAGGGCAGAGGGGGCGGTTCTGCAGCTCTGACTCAGGGTAGTGGTGACAGAATGGAGAGTCTGGACACTGTGTTTGATGAAGTGAAAGCATATGTCCGTTCCAATGCTGAGTAAGGCTGATCGGTCGTCCCCAATACACGAAGGAATTGTCATGCGTTTTCTTGCTTTCCTGTTGCTGTTCGGGCAATCGCTGTGGGCACTGCCCGCTGATTCACTGCATGTCACCTATATTGCCAACGAGGGTTTCCTTTTGGATGACGGCCATCAAGCGGTGGCCGTTGATGCCTTTTTTACCCATGGGCTCAACACATTTGATGCGCCACCACCGGCGGTCCTTGCCCAAATGCGGACAGCGACAGGCCCCTTTGCCCGGTTGCGTTATATGCTGGTGACACATACCCATCGCGACCATTTTGATGCGGCACTGGTGGCTGCGCACATGGCAGCCAATCCGTTGTGCCAGTTGATTCTTCCTCATCAGGGGGTTGCGGCACTGCAGAAGCAGCCAGGCTATGCGGCGTGGGCATCACGGGTCACCGCCATCGGAGGGAAATTTGGAGATGTGGAATCGCCGATAGCAGCCAGCTCGCTTGGGTTAACCGCCATGATGTTGAAACATGGTCCCTATATGAAGGAGGGTATCAATAAACATGCAGACGTTCAGAACTGCGCCTATCTCCTTCAGTTGGGCGGAAAAACCATTCTGCATCTGGGTGACGCAACCGTGGATTGGAACCGCCACCTCTTTCCGGTGGAGCCGCTGAAGGAGAGGCCGGTAGATCTCTTGTTTCTCCAATATTATGATATTGCCGAGGCCTCTGCTCAGTGGATTCAGTCCCAGATTCAACCGGATCAAGTGATTGGCATGCACCTGAGACTGGGACATCGCGAGAGGCAGGAGCGGTTCATGGCTGCCGTTTATCCGGGTGCGCTGTTCTTTAGAACACCCATGATGAAAAAGGTTTTCTAGTACAGTAAAAGAGGGGTGAAGATGCGTACACAAGGCGGATTCTTCCGGAATTAGGACTTTGAATTTAAGCTCTTTTTTTGTAAACTATTTCTATGAAAAAGTTGATGACCATGACATTCGAGATGGTGCCCGATGAGCATCAGGCCTTTCAGGCCTCCTTTGAAAGGTTGAAAACGCTGCTGGTTGGACGCGATGTTGAGTCCAGCCTGTATCGCGATCTGAGCCATGGAAACCGTTTCATGCTTACCTTTCTTACCTCTGCCAGTTTAGATGAGATTACTTTGCTGATTCAGCAGGATCCTGAAGCGCAACAGTGCTTTGCACAGATGAAAGGGACAGAGAGTCGCATTGTTGTAAGTGCGCTGCAGCAGGTAATTTAGGAGTGATGTTTTGAATGAACCCCTTTGCAGCCCCATATCTGATTTAACCTTTGACAGTCGCTGGCAGCACAGGATACTCGCACTGATCACAGATCAGGACAATTTTATTGTCCCTGTACGGTGGGTGCTCCGTAAACTGGGTCCTGAGGCGCCAATGGGTGAGGCTGCCCTGACACGATTTTTTGAGTCAGACGCACGGTTTCAGATCTTTGACGGTCTTGATATAGAGGCCGAGGGCGGCCCCATCACACAGTTTTCTTTGGCAGAGCAGGAGTCCATGGGCATTTATCAGGGGCCCAAGGTCATGCTCCGTGATCGCGTCCCTTCCAAAGAAGAGATTATGGCTTTTCTGATCAATAAGGCCGATCAAACCTACGCGGCACTGCTCAGAGCCTGGGAGACGCGTCCCAATAAAGATGGTCATGCAGAAGACAGACTCCTGGATGCGCTTGCCAAAGCCCAGAAGTTGAAACGCGAACTCCGTGAAACCTTGAACGCCTAGCGGGCGTACTGACCTCAATGACAAAAGCGACCCAATGGACGACATGGATGCGGGAGCTTATCGAAAGTCCCGCCGATCTCGCCACGCATCTGAAGGTAGATGTCCCGGTGCTGGAAGCGGTCACGGCCCAGTATCCCATGCGCATCAACCGATACTTCCTTGAAGTGGCCATCAAATCCGGGGCGGGTCTACTGCGCCAGGTAGTGCCTCATCCAAATGAATTGAATGATCCTGTGGGTATGATCGATCCTCTGGCTGAGGAGCGGGACAGCCCCGTGCCAAACATCACGCATCGTTATCCAGACCGCGTGCTCTTTCTGGTGTCGCACGCCTGTGCCGTGAACTGCCGTTTCTGCACGCGAAAACGGAAGATTGGCCATTGGCCAGTGATCACCGATTCGGAGATCGAAGTAGGCATTGCATATATCCGCCAGAATCGTCAAATCTCCGATGTGTTGATTTCCGGCGGAGACCCGCTGATGCTCTCTGATGAGCGCATCGACTGGATTTTGGGGGAGGTGCGTTCCATTCCCCATGTGGAGACGCTGCGCATCGGCACGCGCATGCCCTCGGCGCTGCCGCATCGCATCACGCCGGCCTTGGTCGAAAGGCTCAAGCGGCATCAACCGCTCTTTATCAATACACATTTCAACCATCCGGCAGAGTTGACCAAATCGGCGTGCAAGGCATTGGCCCTGCTGGCCGATGCAGGCATCCCCCTGGGTTGTCAGACCGTGCTTTTGAGAGGTATCAATGACGATGCCGAGACGCTGAAACGGCTCTTTCGTCTTTTGATTCGAAATCGCGTCCGTCCCTACTATCTGCTTCAGGGCGATCTGACGCGCGGCACCAACCATTTCCGGACCCGTGTGGAGGCGGGGATGGAGATCATGCGCAGGCTTCGTGGACCGCTCACGGGGCTGGCCGTGCCACAGTATATCATGGACCTGCCCGAAGGCGGGGGCAAGGTGCCGCTGGTGCCGGAGTATATCGTCGGTGATACCGACAATGTGCTGGCCGTGCGCAACTATGAAGGGCGGCTCTGTCACTATCCGCAAGTGGAGTGAGGGTGTTTCTTTGAAACCCCTTAGCTGTAGAGTGGAGAGACATGAAAACATCATTGCTGAACCGCAAGGCCCTCCTGCTTGTTCTGGGGATGGCCGCGCTGTGCGTGCATGCACAGACCGCGCCGGACTGGGAGAACCCCAAGATGTTCGGCCAGAACAGGGAAGCCCCCCGTCCCTGGACCTTTCCCTTTGACAATGTAAAAACCGCGGAAAACCTGGATCCGGCCGCGTCCCCGTGGACGCAGTGTCTGGACGGGCAGTGGAAATTTCACTGGGTGAAGCGTCCGGCAGACCGGCCCATGGATTTCTATCGCCCCCAATTCGACGACAGCCAGTGGGCGGAGATTACTGTGCCCGGCAACTGGGAGCCCCAGGGCTGGGGCGTGGCCCGCTACATGGATGAAGAGTACCCCTTTGAGGCCAATCCCCCGTATCACGACCACGAGAACAATCCCGTGGGGTCCTATCGCCACAGCTTCACTCTGCCCGAGGCGTGGATCGGCCGCGAGATTTTGATTCAGTTCGGCGGCGTGCGTTCGGCCTTCTATCTCTGGGTGAACGGCGAGAAAGTGGGATACAGCCAGGGCAGCAAGACGCCAGCTGAGTTTGACATCACGGCGCTCGTCCACCCCGGTGAGAACCGCGTGGCCGTGGAGGTGTACCGCTTCTCAGACGGATCATACCTGGAGGGCCAGGACGCGTGGCGGCTCAGCGGCATTGACCGCAGCGTCTATGTCTATGCCGTGCCCAGACTCCGGCTAGAGGATTTCTGGGCCAAAGGCGATTGGGATATCGCATCGCAACGCGGCGTGCTGGACCTCTCGGTGACGCTGCGGAATTTCGGCAAAGCATCCAGAACATCGGTCAAGGCTACGCTGCGCACACTCTCCGGTGAACTGATCTGGAGCGCGGAGAAGAAAGCCTCTGTCGGCCCAGCGCAAAATAAGGTGTTGCGTTTCAAGCGCCAGTCTGTTCCGGTTCAACCGTGGACAGCCGAGACGCCGCAGCTCTACATGATGACGCTGGAAACAGACCATGAAGTCACGGCTTTCCGCACCGGTTTCCGCCGTGTGGAGATTGACGGCGGACAGCTGAAGGTCAATGGCAGGGCCATCACTGTGCGCGGCGTGAACCGCTGCGAGACACATCCCACTTTGGGCCGCACACAGACCCTGGAGCTGATGAAGCAGGACATCGAATTGATGAAGCAGTTCAACATCAATGCGGTGCGTCTCAGCCACTACCCCAATGACCCGCGCTGGTATGACCTCTGCGATGAATACGGTCTTTACGTCTTTGACAGCGCCAACATAGAGACCCACGGCATTCAGTTCCATCCCAAAGGCATCAACTACCTCTCCAGCCTTCCGGAGTGGGCAGGCGCCTACATGGACCGCACGCAGCGCATGGTGGAGCGCGACAAGAACCACCCGGCCATCATCGTCTGGGATCTGGGCAATGAGGCCGGCGACGGCCCCAATTTTGAGAAAACCAGCGCCTGGATTCATGAGCGTGATCCCTCGCGGCCCGTGCACTATCAGCCGGCGTGGTGGAAACCGCACACCGACATCATCGCGCCCATGTACCGCAACAAGTGGTTTCAGCAGCGCTATCACAATAAAGATCCCAAGCGGCCCTTCATTCTCTGTGAGTACTCCCACGCCATGGGCAATGCTCTGGGCAATCTGGAGGATTATTGGGAGATCATGGATCGATATCCCAATCTCCAGGGTGGATTTATCTGGGACTGGGTGGACCAGACCCTGCTCCGCCACAAGGCCGACGGCACGCCGTTCTGGGCCTATGGCGGCGACATGGGCGACTATGACCTGCCCAATGACAGCTCATTCTGCGCCAATGGCCTGGTCTCTGCCGACCGCACACTCAAGCCCCATATCTGGGCGCTGAAGAAGACCTATCAGCCGCTGCGCTTTGTCGCCAAAGATATGAACACAGGTCGTTTCACCATAGAAAACCGTTACAGTTTCCGCGATCTCAGCCATCTGGCCTTTGTCTGGCGTGTTGAAGATGACGGTGTGGCTGTCGCCTCGGGTGAAATTATTCCCTCTGATCAGGGCGATTTTACGGTCACCTTACCGAAAAGCCTGCCCGCTCCCGGTGCCGAGCGCTTTTTATTGATCGAGGCGCGTCAGGCTGAGGATGAACCCGGCCTGCCCGCCGGGCATATGATTGCCTGGGATCAGTTCAAGGTGCCGGTGCAGTCGCCGGCCCTTTGCCTCTCACAGAGCGCCCAGGCGCCTCTGTCCGTGAAGCGGAAAAACGCGGAGATCGTGGTCTCCGGCAGCGGCTTTGCCCTGCGTTTCGACGCTGCCCTGGGCACGCTGCTTCAGTGGACAGTGGGCGATGAGGCCCTCTTAGAGGCGCCGCCCGTGCCCCATCTCTGGCGCGGCGGCGTGGACAGCGACGTGGCTGTGGGCAATGAGATGCCGCGGCGCTGCGGCATTTGGAAGCGCGCCCAGGACTCGCTGAAAGTGGAGCAGGTGAATGTGGCCAGAATCGATGCACATTTGGTAGAGGTTCTGGTGGTCGGCAAATTGACGCCGGTGGCCGCGAATTATCAGGTCAGCTATTTCATTCATGCCACAGGCGATGTGGTTGTGGACGTGGAGATGCGCCCCGGCGACAAGGCGCTGCCCGAACTGCCGCGTTTTGGCATGGCCTGGACATTGCCCGGGGACTTTGAGGACTTTCAGTGGCTGGGCCGCGGCCCCCACGAGACCTATGCCGATCGCAAGCACGGCGCGGCTGTCGGACTTTACGCCGGCAAGGTGGTAAATCAGTTCTTCCCCTACGTGCGGCCTCAGGAGACGGGCAATAAAACCGATGTGCGCTGGGCAGCTGTTGTGAGTCCCCGTCGAAATATTGGATTGCTGGCCGTGGGCGAGCCTCTGCTCTCCATGTCTGTGCTGCCCTTTGCCAATGCGCGGCTGCACTGGATTCCCAACGGGCAGAACCACGGCGCGGATTTGAAGCCTGAAGGGCTGACCACGTGGAACATCGACTATAAGCAGATGGGCGTAGGCGGCGACAACGCCTGGGGCGCCCGTCCCCATGGACGCTACACGCTGTATCCGGGGTATTATCGATATCAATACAGATTGAAACCATTTGTGCCGGGAAGTGACAACCCAGCTGTGCTGGCGCGTCAGCGTCTGGCCGAGTAAGTTTGCGGCGGCCTGTCATGGGCCGCCTTTTTTTATGAAGGAGTGCAACGCATGAAGGGTGAATTGAATCGGCGCGATTTTCTGAAAACCGCGGGAGCGGGTACAGCGCTGGCCGCTACAGCAGGGTTATGGAGCGGCTGTGGACTGTCGCCGCAGAAGCCCAATATCATCTATATTCTGGCCGATGATCTGGGCTACGGTGAGCTGGGCTGCTACGGTCAGGCCAAGATCAAGACGCCGCATATCGACAGGCTGGCTGCCGAGGGCATGCGTTTCACGCAGCACTATTCGGGGTCACCGGTGTGCGCGCCCAGCCGATGCACCCTGCTCACCGGCCTGCACACGGGGCACAGCACCATCCGTGACAACGATGAGATGAATCAGCGCGGCGATGTGTGGCGCGACCGCAGTATTGAAGGACAGCGGCCGCTTCCCATGGGCACAGAGACCGTGGGCCACATGCTCAAAGGCGCGGGCTATGCCACGGGGTGTATTGGCAAGTGGGGGCTGGGCGGGCCAGAGGACGAGGGCCATCCCAACCTTCAGGGCTTCGACCACTTCTTCGGTTATCTCTGTCAGCGCGAGGCACATAACTATTATCCCGATCATCTCTGGCGAAACCGCGAACGCGTCCAACTGAACAATGAATATCTTCATCCTCATGAACGGCTGGCTGAAGACGCTGATCCAGACGACGCGGCGTCGTATGCCCGCTACAAGGGGCAGGACTACGCCCCGGATCTCATGGAGGCCGAGGCGCTGGATTTCATCCGATCCAACCGGAAAAAGCCGTTTTTCCTCTACCTGGCCTCACCCATTCCCCATGTGTCGCTGCAGGTGCCGGATGAGGCCCTGTCGGAGTATGAGCATGCGTTTGAGGAGTCGCCTTACAAAGGGGAGAAGGGCTATCTGCCCCATCAAAAGCCGCTCTCGGCCTATGCGGCCATGATCAGTCATCTGGACAGAAGCGTGGGGCGTATCATGGCGCTTCTCAAAGAGCTGGGGTTGGATGAGAACACGTTGGTGATGTTCTCCTCGGACAACGGCGCCACCTTTAACGGCGGCACGGATCGCGACTTTTTCCAGAGCAATGCGCCATTGCGCGGCGGCAAGTGCGAGGTCTACGAGGGCGGCATCCGCGTGCCGCTGGTGGCGCGCTGGCCGGGTAAAATCAAGTCGGGATCCACTTCTGATCACATCTCCGCCTTCTGGGACATGCTGCCCACCTTTGCAGAGGTGGCGGGTTGCGCATCGCCAGTCGACTTGGATGGCATCAGTGTGCTTCCCGCTTTGACAGGTGAAACTGAGCAGACTGCCCATGATTATCTCTACTGGGAGTACTTCGGGCGGCCGGCACAGGCCGTGCGCATGGGCCCGTGGAAGGGCGTGCGCCGCTACGAGCGAAAGACGCACAGGCCCCTGGATGTGGAGCTCTACTACATGCTGGACGATGCGGCAGAGCAGCACGATGTGGCGGCGCAGTATCCCGATCTGGTGGCCTCTGTGCTGCGCATCATGGAGGCGCGCACACCCTCACCCTTTGCGGCGTGGAATTTCAAACAACAATAACCGGTGGCCGGCCTGGACGATGTGGCCTCTGTCGGCGGCTTTCAGCGGTTGCGTCGCCCCGAACCCGGTGCATCTTTACCCCATGGAGAAGTGATGAAAAGGTGGTTTCTGTGTGTGCTGCTGACGGCGGTCTGTACGGTCAGCGGCGAGGCGCAATCCCTCGATTTAAGTGACTATGTGACCCAGGTCAGGCTCAATGACTCGGTGCAGGTCTCGTTATACACGCCCACGCTGATGCGGCTTCGCATTTCGTCGCTGCCGGGTGAGCGTTTTCCTGAGCGCTATGAAATTCCCTTTCTCATTGGCCATTTAGAGAAGTGGCCGGCGGTGGCCTATCGGCACTGGAGAGACGAAGGCCGGGATTTTGTGGAGACGGCGTCGATACGATTAACCTATACCCGGCAGAGCGGGCAGTGGACAGTCGAAACACGTGATGGCAAGGCGATCTATCCCTCTCACGGCCCGGTGCACGGCCTCTTCCGCGACGGGTATTCGGTGTTTGACAATGCCTCGGCCTTTGGGGAGTTCAACAGCAACAGTCGATTTTCCCATTGGTTTTATAATCCGGAAACCGGCCGCTACATCGATACTTATCTGGAAGAGGATCTCATTGCCGACACCTATTTTGTGTACGGCCCCGACTACCCGTCGTTGTTCCGGCAGCTGAACGATCTCTTCGGCCCGGAGCCGCTGCTGCCCAGGAAAGGGTATGGATTCTATCAGACCCAGCACCTGGCGTGCAAGGGCAGCCAGCAGCAATTGCTGGACGTGGCGCATCGGCTTCGTGAACGTAAAATCCCCTGCGATTATCTCATCCTGGATTTTGAATGGGGCGATGGCTGTGACGGCGACACGGAAGTGGATTGGGGGAGCCGGCTGGACTGGTCGCCCCATTACACTGCGCCGCTCTCGCCACAGGCCATGGTCGACAGCCTCAAGGCCATGCATTTCGATGTGCTGCTGATTCACCACAGCGCCCCGGACTTCCCCTCGCGCAAGCATCAGAGCTGGACGCAGAACGTCTATGATTGGGAGACCTGGTGGCGCAAGTTCGATGAAAAATTATCCATCGGCGTGGCCGGCACATGGCAGGATACTCGGCGCAACGCCATCACAGACTGCGCCATCTGGCAGGGGCAGACCGATCGATTCGGCCAGCACCGCCGCGTGCTCTTCATGGGCTGCCGGAAGATGCAGGCGCTGAACCCCTGGGATGCCTATTTCACGGCCCTGCCCATGAACGGACTGCTGGGCGACAGGCGCTACCCCTTCCGCTGGACCGGCGACTGCTCTTTCTCCTGGAACGAGCTGGCCTGGCAGATTGAGGCCATTGCCAACACACACGGCAGTATGAAGATGGCGAATTATATCTCCTCTGACGGCGTGGGCGCCAACTGGCAGATTCAGGCCCGGTGGAATCAATTCTCCGATTTTTCGCCGATCTCGCGGTCGCATAATCCCAAGCCCTGGTCGGGCAATGTGAGCGTCAAGGAATTCATCGCCAAGATTCAGATTACGGGGCGCGATACGCTGACCGCGCCAGTCGGACAATCCATCGCTGACGCTCCCGGGGAGACCGCCGAGCACTCCATCCGTCTCCATCGCAAGTTGCGCTACCGGCTCCTGCCTTATCTCTACTCGGCGGCTCATGAACTCTACGAGACGGGCATGCCCATCTGCAGGCCGTTGCGCCTGGCCTATGCGGATGATCATTTTGTCTCCGGCAACCAGTGGCCCACGCAGTACGTGTTCGGCCCTTCCCTTTTGGTCGCTCCTGTCACCGGGGATTATCAGACCATGGAGATTTTTCTGCCCAAGGGCAGCCGCTGGATCGACTTCTGGGATGAGACGCGTTACGCAGGCGGCGGCATTCTGCGCTATGACGTCAGCGACGTGAACAAACTGCCGCTTTTCGTCCAGTCCGGTGCCATTATTCCCATGGGGCCGGAAATGCAGTGGATTGATCCCACCGGCTATGACGCGCCGCTCTATGTGCACTGGTATCCTGAGGGCGCGTCGTCTTATACGCTCACAGAGGATGACGGCGTGACCCTGGGCTATCAATCGGGCCGGGTGTCTAAAATTGTGATGACCGGTGAGGCTGCTGATGAACGTCTGATTTTTACAGTGCATGGCGCTGAAGGCGGGTTTGACGGACAGCCGATTCGTCGCGAGATGAGAGTGACGGTGCATGGGGTGAAGACAGAGCCGGGCCGTGTGACGGTTAATGGCCGAGAGGTGAAGGATTGGAAGTGGGAGAAGGCGAAGGGTTTGCTGACGATTGAACTTGTCCATGATTTGAAAAAGGATGTGACCATTGAAGTGATGTGAGGCTTCATCACTCCCGAATGCTTCTATCGGGAGTCTTCCTTCGGGGGAGTACACGTTGGCCCGTTTAGAAGATCCCCGATAAGAGCCTTCGGGGATGACAGAATTTTGATTTTTAGATAATATTTAAAAGCAATGTCACTCCCGAGTGCCTTTGTCGGGAGTCTTCGTTCGTATTTCAAAAAGGCCTTCAAATTGAAAAATTACTATGTTTACATCATGGCAAGCAAAAAGAATGGTGTATTGTATATCGGTGTGACAAATGACCTGATACGTCGATGCGATGAACATCGGAACTATGAGATTGAGGGCTTTACATCGAAGTATCATGTTCATCGGTTGGTTCATTTTGAAGAGACAGAGGATGTGTATTCGGCAATTGAACGGGAAAAGGCTTTAAAGAAGTGGAATCGGGATTGGAAAGTGAAGTTGATTGAAAGAGGGAATCCGGAGTGGCGTGATTTGTATGAGGATATTGTGGGTTAAGTGTAAGGTAATCCTTTCAGAAGATCTCCGATAGGAGCTTTCGGAGATGACAACATTTTAAGTTTGTGTCCAGTTGAAAAGGAATGTCTCTCCCGAATGCTTGTGTCGGGAGTCTTCGTTAGGGTGAGTACAGGTTGGCCCGTTTAGAAGATCCCCGATAGAAGCACTCGGGGATGACAGCACTGATCGTTTGGGATAAATCCGCATAATCTTGTCACTCCCGAATGTTTTTGTCAGTAGTTTTCGTTGAGATGAATGACGGACAGACCGTTCAGAAGATCCCCGATTGGAGCGCTCGGGGATGACGGGATTTGTTTTATCAGTGAAGCTGGTTTTTTTATTCATAATGCTTTGAAATGGAGATAGAAAATGAAAACGCAGAGACTGGGAATGCTGGCCCTGTTGTTCGTGGTGTTGGCTGTGGGCTGTTCAAATCCAAATCGTCCGGTCTATCTGAATAAGAAGGCGGCGGTGGAAGAGCGCGTGGAAGACCTGCTCTCCCGCATGACGCTGGAGGAGAAAGTCGATCAGCTCTCTGGCGAGGGCTTCGACACTCGGCTTAATGAGCGTCTGGGCATCCCCACGCTGCGCATGGCCGACGGTCCGGCGGGCGTCCGCTGGGACAGGGCCACAGCCTTTCCGGCGCCCATTGGCATGGCGGCCAGCTGGGATGAGGATCTGCTTTTTCGCATCGGTCAGGTCACAGCCCGGGAGATGCGCTCCAAGGGGCGCAACTTCTTTCTCTCGCCCTGCATCAACTTGCACCGCCATCCCCTGGGGGGACGGAATTTTGAGAGTTTTGGCGAGGACCCCTATCTGACCTCGCGCATGGCCGTGCCCTTTATCAAGGGTGTGCAGAGCCAGGGCGTCTTGGCCTGCGCCAAGCATTTTGCCATGAACAACCAGGAGTGGGAGCGCCACTGCGTGGATGTGGACGTCTCGGAGCGGGCGCTGCGTGAGATCTATCTGCCCCATTTCAAAGCCAGCGTGCAGGAGGCGGGTGTCAAGACCGTCATGGCGGCCTACAACGTCTTCCGAGGCGATCACTGCTCGGAGAGTGCGCATCTGTTAAATCGTATCCTTAAGGAGGAGTGGGGATTCAAGGGATTTGTTGTTTCCGACTGGGGCTCGGTGTACAGCACGGCCAAAGCGGCCAACAATGGACTGGATCTGGAGATGCCCTACGGCAAATTTTTTGGCGACAGCCTGCTGGCCGCGGTGCGGCGCGGCGAGGTGGCGGAGTCGGTGATTGATGAGAAGGTGCGCCGTTTGATGCGTGTGCGCTTCGAGTCCGGCCTCTTTGACCGGACGGACAAGGTCGATGCGTCGGTGATTTTTCGCAAGGCGCACAAGGCGCTGGCCCGGGAGGCGGCTGAGAAATCCATCGTCCTTCTTAAAAATGATGGGGCCGTGCTGCCGCTGGACCGGAAGGCGGTCAAGACTATTGCGGTGATTGGTCCTAACGCGGGGCGGGCGCGCACCGGCGGCGGGGGGAGTTCGCAGGTTATCCCCACGGATTCGGTGTCTGCTCTGGAGGGCCTGAAGGCGCTGCTGGGAGATGACGTGGAAATTTTGTTCGCACCCGGTGTCGCGGCCCAAGGCGATGTGTTGCCACTGCCCGTCAAATTTGTTCAAACCGCGGACGGTACACCCGGGTGGCAGGCGAATTATTTTGACAATAATGAACTGAAGGGCGAGCCGGTGCTCACTCGGGTGGACCCCCTGATCGACTTCATCTGGGGATACAATGCGCCCCATCCCTCGCTGCATGCGGAGAATGACAGGAACTACTTCGCTATCCGCTGGACCGGTCACGTTTCAGCGCCGGGCACGGGGGATTACACCATCCGCCTGGTGAACAATGACGGTGTGCGGGTGTACGTCGACGGACGAAAAATCATCGACCGCTGGGGCAACCATCCCACGGCAGTGCATGAAGGCCGCATTGCACTGACCGCGGGCGAACCTGTCGAAATGATTGTAGAATACATGTTTGACGGCGGCATCTCCGAGGCGACGCTGGGTTGGACAGGTCCGGGTACGGCGACTATCGAAGACGCTGCAGCCATCGCCAAAAAAGCCGATGTGACGCTGGTTTTCTGCGGATTGAGCAATCGATTCGAGAGTGAAAGCTATGACCGGCCCCGCATGGATCTGCCCAGACAGGCGGCGCTGATCAGGGCCGTGGCCCAGGCCAATCCCAAGACCGTTGTGGTCAACCAAAGTGGCGGCGTGGTGTTGATGAGCGACTGGGTCGATCAGGTGCCGGCTGTGCTGCAGGCGGGGTATCCGGGGCAGGAGGGCGGACACGCCATGGCCCGTGTGCTCTTTGGCGACGTGAATCCCTCGGGCAAGCTGCCATATTCACTCATCGCCAATATTAATCAGACGCCGGCGTTCAAGGGGTATAAGGATGCATCCTTGAAGTCATATTATGATGAAGAAATGTTTGTCGGATACCGCTTCCTAGATAAACAGAAGATGACGCCCACCTTTGCTTTTGGGCATGGGCTCTCCTATACCCGAATTGCTTACAGCGGCCTGGAGCTGGAAGCCGGACCGAATGGGTGTGTCAGCTGTGCGTTTACAGTAGAGAACACCGGGCCACGTGCAGGCGCTGAGGTGGCCCAGATTTATGTGCACGATGCGGCCTGCCGTGTGCTGCGGCCTGAGAAAGCGCTCAAGGCATTCAGGCGCATTGTGCTTAAGCCCGGTGAGAGAATGCGCGTGGCCGTGACGCTGGAGAAAGAGGCCTTTGCCTTTTTTGATGAGGAAAAAGCGGCGTGGGTGGTAGAGCCCGGCGTGTTTGAAGTGAGGGTGGGCGGCGCGTCTGATGATCTGCCGCTGAAGGCAGAGGTGGTGTTGTAGCCGCTACAGATCGGAGAAGCATTATTATGAATCGTTTGTTGATCAGGCTCTGTCTGGCTCTTGCCGCCTTGACCGGCGCGGCCCGGGCGCAGTACGCTGTTGAAGCCGGGGATATTCACCTCTCTGAAGTGCCTGAGGCATTCACAGTGAAGGTGGAGAGCCGCAGGCCCGAGCCCGGCGTGCTGGAATGGACATTGACATTGACGGCGCCGCAGCCCACAGTGGCGCCGCCTGTGCAGGCCAGTTGGTCTGTGCCTGCTGTGGGTATGGCCGGCAGATGGACCACGGCCAGCGATGACTTGAAACTGCTCTATCCCAACTGGTCGGGACGCGCCTTGGTGAAGAGTCGTGCGGCCCGCGAGGCCCCTGTGCTCTGCCTCTACGGCCACGGCGATGAGAACCGCCTCTGCATGGCCGCCTCAGACGGCGTCAACACCGTGACGCTGACCGCGGGCGTGCGTGAGGAAGACGGGGCAATGGTCTGCAGCCTGCGCCTCTTTGACGAGGCCCAGCCGGCCCTGACACAGTACAGCGTGACGCTGCGCCTGGACTGGCGAAGCGTGCGTTACGATGCGGCGCTGCGCGACGTGGCGGCGTGGTGGGCGGCCATGCCCATGTATCAACCGGCGCCTGTGCCGCGCTCCGCCCGGCTGCCTGTGTACTCCTCGTGGTACGCCTTTCATCAGCGGCTGAATGTGGATTCTGTGCTGACCGAGTGCCGTCTGGCCAGGGCGCTGGGCTGTGAGACGCTCATTGTAGATGACGGATGGCAGACCACAGACAGCGGCCGCGGCTACGCCTATACCGGCGACTGGCGCCCGGAGCGCATTCCGGAGATGGCGGCCTTTGTGAACGCTGTGCACAGGCTGGACATGAAATTCATGCTCTGGGTGGCCCTGCCCTACATGGGCGAGAAGGCCGAGAACGGGCCGCATTTCAGCGGCAAGGTACTGGCCCACTGGCCGGGCAAGTGGGGCGGCAGCTACACGCTGGATCCGCGCTTTCCCGAGGTGAGGGCCTATCTCGTCGAGAGACTGGTCTACATGATGAAGGCCTGGAAGCTGGACGGCTTCAAGCTGGACTTCATCGACGAGTTTGTGGCCCGGCCAGAGACCGATCTCACCCTGGCAGACGGCCGCGACTACGCCTCGGTGAACGCGGCTGTGGCAGCGCTGCTGGCGGAGATCCATGACCGCCTCACGGCCATCCGCGCCGATGTGCTCATCGAATTCCGTCAGGCCTATATCGGGCCGTTGATGCGCCGCTTTGGCAATCTCTTTCGCGCCGACGACTGCCCGGCCTCTGTGCACTTCAACCGTCTGGGCTTCACAGACTTGCGCCTGCTTGCCGCGGAGACGCCGGTGCACTCAGACATGCTGATGTGGCACGCGGACGCACCTGTGGCTGACGCGGCACTGCAGCTTCAGCACGTGCTCTTCAGCGTGCCGCAGATCTCTGTGCGCCTCATCCAACTCTCGCCTGAGCACAGGGCGATGACTGCCTTCTGGCTGAAGTACTGGCGGCAACACCGGCACGTGCTACTGGACGGTGCCTTTGAGGCCCATCGACCGGCGCTGCTCTATCCGCTGCTGACATCCACAACAGACAGCCTGTGTATTGCCGGCGTGTACGACGATTTTGTAATAGACCTTCAAACGCGTCAAACATCGGCCGTTCATGTGGTGAACGCCAAGTCATCACGGCAGATTGTGGTCAAGCTGCCGGCGCACTGGCGGCGATACAGCGTTTCCAGTTTTGACTGCCTGGGTCGGCCCGAAATTCAGGACAGGGAGCGGTCGCTGCAGGAGGTGAATATCTTTGACGTGCCGCCGTCCGGGTTGCTTCAGATTCGAGTGGCAGAGTGATAGGCATTACCGGGGCTTGCGTCCGGCCCGATGAATATCGTATCTTTGATGATCTTGATCCATCTTGACTGCGAGGAGTTGTTATGAAATTTCGTTACGCCATCACACGTCAGCCCGGCCCGGAGATGGTGCAGGGTATCAGCTCGGCCAACCTGGGCCGCCCAGATTTCGATCTGGCCCTGGACCAACACGACGGCTATGTCCGTGCACTGGAGCACTGCGGTCTGGAGGTCGTCGTTTTGCCCGCAGACAGCCGTTTTCCTGATGGCTGTTTTGTAGAGGACACGGCTGTGCTGGCCGAGCGCGTGGCCGTGGTGGACCGGCCCGGCGCGCCCACGCGGCAGGGTGAGGAAGCGGCCATTGCCGAGGCATTGAAGGATTTCTACGGCGACCTGAAGACCATCGAATCGCCCGGTGCTTTGGAGGGCGGCGACGTGATGCGCGTCATCGATCACTTCTATATCGGCCTCTCCGACCGGACCAATGCAGCGGGTGCACAGCAACTCATCGCGGCGCTGGAGACGGGTGGCTATACCGGCTTCACAGTCGAAATGAATGAGATGCTGCATCTCAAGACCGGCGTCAACTACTTGGACGGCGCCACCATTCTCGTGGCCGGAGAGTTTGTGGATCATCCCACGTTCAAGGATTTTACCAAGATTGTCATCCCAAAAGCCGAGGCGTATGCGGCCAACAGCCTCTGGATCAACGACACCGTGCTGGTGCCGGCTGGATTTCCGCAGACGCTGGCGGCCATCCAAAATGCCGGGTACGCCACGCTGGAGGTGGAGGTCTCTGAGTTTCAGAAACTGGACGGCGGGCTTTCCTGCCTCTCGCTGCGTTTTGATCCCGAGGCATAGCGGGGACGTTGTATTGTGGCATCGTTGTAAGCGCTGAGCGTTAAAGCCAGGCCAAGGTCGTACTTTTTGTGGGGCAAAAAGTACGCAAAAACCCTTTGCGCGTTGGATTGATTATTTGTGGTGTGGTCATTTTTGCCATTGATGTATGCTCCCGCAACCACCCTCTATCTGTTCATTTCTCTTGGCCCGTTCCGCTGGGCAGCGCGGAACAAGGCGTCTGGGTTTCACGCCGGCCCCTTTTCGAGTGCGGGGTGCTTGGCGTTATTGGGCCTGGCCGCCGCGCAATCGGGCCTTCGGCCCGTTGAGTTGGTGTATCGTGTTGAACGATGCAATGATCGTTCATTTGAAATGGGATCTTTAGAATGGAAAGCCTGAATATGAAATGTCGTTTGTTCGCCCTGAGCCTGCTCTTCTGTTCAGGTGTTGCTTTTCCCCAAAATGCCTCTGTCGATTCAGTCCGAAGCTGGATGCACTACCTGGCCGGTGACGCCATGCGCGGCCGCGGCAACGGCAGCGCGGAGATGCGCCAGGCGGCCCGGTTTATCGCCGCGCAATTCTCGGCCTCGGGCTTGAGGCCGCTTCCGGGTCAGGAATCGTTCTTTCAGGCCTTTCAGTTCAAGGCCCGCGGCGACGGCCGCCAAATTGATGAGCAGAATGTTATCGGTTTTCTGGAGGGGAGTCATCCCACGCTGAAAAAGGAGTGCATTGTGGTCTGTGCCCACTACGATCACCTGGGCATCGGACCTGCTGTGGCCGGTGACTCCATCTACAACGGCGCCGACGACAATGCCTCGGGCTGTTCCGCAGTGCTGGGCATAGCACAGAGGCTGTCGGCTCTCAACCTGAAGCCCGCCCGTTCGATGCTATTCATCACCTGGGCCGGCGAGGAGCTGGGCATGCAGGGGTCGCGGCACTACGTCAAACATCCACTGTGGCCTTTGGAGAAGACGGCGGTGGTGATCAACTTTGAACTGCTGGGCCGGCCGGAACAGATCGGAAAGCAATGCTACTACCTCACCGGAGCCGGATTCTCGACGCTGGCCGAGACACTGTCGGCCTACAATGAAAACAGTCCATGGCAGATGGAGAACAGCGCGGCGCCTGTGGACCGGCTGATGTTCGCTTCGGACAACGCGTCTTTTGCTGCGGCGCATCGCAGAGACAAACAGTTTTGGGGCGTGGTGGCCCATACCTTTGCCATGGAGGCCGGCGGCGACCACGTGCATCGGCCCCATGATGATCCGGCGCTCTGCGACCACGAGAACCTGGCCGCATTCATCGACTACATGACCGATCTCGTCATGCATCTGGCAGCCAAAGAAGCGGCGCCGCAATGGACAGGTGATCGATTCCTTCCCATCGCTGACTTTAAAGAATAGGATACGGTTTGAAGAGAACGCACAGTCTGGCCCTGTTTTGTATGGCCCTGCCGCTGATGGCACAGGAATCGATCCCGCTGATCCCCGCACCGCAGCAACTTAACCGCCAGCCCGGCGTCTTTGTCCTCCAAAAAAAGGAAAAGATCTCCATTGCCCATGAAGGTGACCGTTTTGCCGCGGAGCAGCTGGCCGAGGAGATCGGCGTTTTCCTGAAGCTGCGCCCACGGGTGCAATCGAAGCCAAATGACAGAATCCAGCTGCGGCGATGGGGCAAAGATCCCGTGTGGGAGGCGGCCTGGGGCGACAGCCTCGTCCATAAGCTGGGTGAAGAGGGCTATGTGCTGGAGATCGCCTCTGATCGCGTGCGCCTCACTGCGGCCACGCCACGCGGCGTGTTCTATGGGGTGCAGACGCTGCGGCAGATTATCCGCACGCATCAAGACAGTCTGCCCTGCCTGCGCATTGCCGACTGGCCGGGGCTGCGCTATCGCGGCTGGCAGGACGACATCAGCCGCGGGCCCATTCCCACGCTGGACTTCCTGAAAGAAGAGGTGCGCCTCTTCTCCTCGTACAAACTCAACTGTATGACGCTCTACACCGAGCATGTCTTCAAGCTTCGGTCCCACCCGGATATCGCACCGGCCGACGGCATCACCGCAGAGGAGATTGCCGAACTTCAGGATTTTGCCAGTGACTATCACGTGGAGCTGATCGGCAATTTTCAGTCCTTTGGCCACTTCCGCCACATCCTCAAGCTGCCGGCCTACCGCCATCTCCGCGAGACGCGGGACGTGATCTCCCCGGCCTTTGAGGAGAGCTATGAATTTTTAGGCGATGCCTTCGGCGAGGTGGCGCAGGCCTATGACTCGCCGCTGTTCAACATCAACTGCGACGAGACCTTTGGTCTGGGCACGGGACCGGCCCGGGCCATGAAGGAGAAGCTGGGCAAGGCCGGGCTCTACGCCTATCATATCAATCGCGTTTATGATTTATTCAAGCCTTTTGGCAAGCGGCTGATGATGTGGGGCGACATTGCCCGCGACTATCCTGCCATCATTCCCCGGCTCCCATCGGATTTGATTGTGCTGCCCTGGGCCTATCACGCGGCCCCGTCTTTCGATGGGGAGATTGCCCCTT